>Ga0214921_10006066_pt1 | contig 16735 bp, 34 predicted proteins | sample LL1505_MetaG_FD_177992 | JGI IMG/M metagenome (GOLD analysis project Ga0214921, IMG submission 177992) | Freshwater microbial communities from Lake Lanier, Atlanta, Georgia, United States - LL-1505 | ecosystem: Environmental > Aquatic > Freshwater > Lake | place: USA: Georgia | collected...
GAGCCCATGACTCTCAAAGCATTGGTCAGAGAGCGTATCGAAGCTGGGAAAGATATGCCCTCTGATCTATTTAACGTGTTCGCAGGAAACAGAACCAAAATAATAAGGAAATAAACATGAACAAAGCACAAAGTACAATTGACCAAGGAACAAAAAAGTCCAACGCAGTAGCTGAGAAAGTAGCTGCGGGAGCTTTAGCTGTAAGCATCTTTGAAGATGATGCAGATAAAGGTCTAGGTAATGTAGGTCATGAAGATCTAGCATTACCTTTTCTTAAAATACTAGGACAACTATCTCCAGAAGTTAATAAAAGAGATGGTAAATATGTTCAAGGTGCAGAACCTGGAATGATTTACAATTCTGTAACTGGAGAATTATTTGATGGTGAAAAAGGAATCAACGTTCTACCATGTCATTACAAATTAGAATACATTGAATGGCAAGATAGAGGTGAAGGTTCTGGTGCTCCAGTTGGAATACACTCTTCATCAAGTGATATAATGACAAAAACAAAAAGAGATGCTTCTTTTAAAGACAGATTACCAAATGGTAATTATGTTGAAAAAACTGCAAGTCATTTCTTAATTGTTTGTGGTCAAACTCCAACTACAGCTTTACTTGCTATGAAATCTACGCAATTAAAGATTAGTAGAAAATGGAATAGTATGATGGCTGGTATTAAGATGAAGGGTAAAAATGGTTTGTTTACTCCAGCATCTTTTAGTCACATATATAAATTAAGAACTGTTCAACAATCTAATGATAAAGGCACATGGTTTGGTTGGGAAGTTAATAAAGTAGGTCCTGTAGAGGATGCTGCTTTATATCAACAAGCTAAAGCATTTGCTGAAAGTGTTTCTAAAGGAGACGTTAAAGTGAAACACGGTGAGACTAACGGATCTGATAAAGGATCTGAAGCTCATTTCTAATTCCTTTCGTTGATATGTGGGCAAGCAATTGCCCACATTAAATAATTATAGAGGGCTAAATGGAAAGAAAGTTTATAGAATATTTTACTGGGCTACAAAGAAATTTTGGATTTGCAGACTTAACTAAAAATATAAAAGATCCCACTACCGGTAAATTAAAACCAGAATATGGTTGGTCAAAACAACCTATTACTGATGAAGATTATTTAGATCATTTAAAAGGAAACAAGTCTATAGGTATTCAACCATGTGATGATGAAGGCATGGCTAGATTTGGAGCTGTAGATATTGATTCTAAAGATTACAAAGATTTTTCAATTAAAAAATACTTAGACATTATAAAAAAGTATGACCTTCCTTTGATACCCATTAAATCTAAAAGTGGTGGATTACATCTTTATGTATTTTTAAAAGAACCTGTTAAAGCATTAATTATTAAAAAATTTTTAGAAAGTTTATTATTCACATTACAACTTCCATTAAGAATAGAAATATTTCCTAAACAAACGGAATTAGGCAAAGATTCTGAAGGTAATTTTATTAATGGTAACTTTATTAATCTTCCATATTACAATAAATCTGAAAGAGTAGCTGTTAACTTTGATGGTAAAGCATTTACATTTGATCAATTTATACAAGTCATAGAAGCAAATTTAAAAACTGAAAAAGAATTAGAAGAGTTTTCATTAGCCCACGTGAAAACTGTACTACAGGGAGGCCCATCCGAGTTTGATGATGGTCCTCCTTGTCTACAGATGATGACAAAGCAAGAATTAAATGATGGTAGAGACAGATGGTTATATAATTACATGGTGTTTGCAAAAAAGAAATACCAAGATAAGTGGGAAGACATGGTTGTAGATGCTCCTAAAAAATATTTTTTAAAAGATTCCAATGGATTAGTTGTAGATGATTGGGGTGAAAAGAAAGTAAGAGATAAAATTAGATCTTGGAAAAAAGATTCTACTAAAGGATATACATGTACACAAGATCCTATTGCTAATTTTTGCATGAAATCAGAATGTGCTAAAAGGAAATATGGATTTTTATCTGATAAAAAAGTATTGTTTCCTAAATTATCTAGTTTAGTTAAAATTAAATATCCAGAGCCAGAATATACTTTTAACGTAGAATTACCAAATGGTGATTCTAAAAGTGTTAAAGCTAGGCATATTAAACAAATAGTTTTACAAGAAGAAATAAGATCTATTATTGCAGCTGCTGCCGACTTTGTTCCTCCAAAAGTAAAATCAAATGAGTTTCAAGAAGTATTAGATAATTTATTTCCACCAAAAGAAGAATTATTACCTCCTAAAGGAACTACTCCAGATGAACAATTGGAAGAATATTTAAAAGAATATGTTAATGGACCACAAGCTAAATCTAATGCAGCATTTAAAACTGGAGCTGTATTAATAGAAGGTGAGTATGCATATTTTAAATATCAAAGTTTTTATAATTCTTTAAAAGGTAAGGATTGGAAAGAAAACAAATCTAAAACGGCAGAAAAAATAATACAGATTGGTGGTGGAAAAGAAAAAACAAAGATCAATGTACCTAAACGATTTCCTAAAAAACAAGGTGAGAAAGAATCTCATGATCCAATTGATGTAATACAAATACCAATTGATAAATTTAAAATTAAATCTTCAAAACCTGAAGTGATGCCAATTAAATCTAAAAAAGATATATTCTAATGATTAGAAAAATATTAGGTCCTCCAGGAACAGGTAAGACAAGAAGACTATTAAATGAAGTAGATAATTACTTAAAGAAAGGAATACCTTTAAATAGAATAGGTTATTTTGCATTTACAAGAAAAGCAGCTAATGAAGCAAGAGAAAGATTCTTAAATTTAAATAAAGATATAATGAAAACAGATGCTAAATTTTTTCAAACGTTACATTCTTTAGCTTTTCATACACTGGGTATGAGTGAAGATAATGTCATGCAACCCGTTCATTATGAACAGATAGGCAAAGAATTAAGTATACGAGTTAAATACACAAATGATTCTGAAGAAAACTGTTATATGAATTGTGATAATGAATATTTCAAATTAATTAATAAATCACGAGTTAAATGTATTTCTATTGAGGATGAATTTAATACTAATGAATGGAGCAGAGACATAGATTTAGATACATTAAATCATATTAATTTAAACCTTATAAACTATAAGAAAGCTTATAACTTAGATGATTATACAGATATGATTGAGAAATTTGTCCTTAATTCAGATCGATGTCCATTATTTGAAGTTATATTTATTGATGAGGCTCAAGATTTATCACCTATACAATGGAAGATGTTTGATGTTTTAAAATCAAAATCTAAGGATATATTTTTAGCAGGAGATGATGACCAGGCTATATTTGCATGGGCTGGAGCTGATGTTAATAGATTTATAGATGAACCAGCAGAAGAAGAAGTATTACAACAATCTGAACGTATACCGTTAGCTATTCAAGAATTATCTAATACAATATTAAATAGAATACAGGGTAAAAGAAAAGAAAAAATATATCACGCAAAAAAAGACAAAGATGGAAATGTAGTTCAAGGTAAAGTGGACACTATATTTGATATAGATAATTTAGATTTAACAAAAGGTAATTGGTTAATATTAACACGAACAACTTATAGATCAGATGAGATATCTGATCTATTAAAAGAAAAGAAACTATATTTTAAAAATAGATATGGAAAAAGTATAGACCATAAACTTTACAAATCAGTTCTTAAATGGACAGAATTAACAAAAGGAAGAGAAATATCTGTTGCAGATTGTAAAGATATTTATGAATATTTAGATGATAATTTTAATGAAAAGAAGTTTGAAAACAAAAGTTCTGTTAGAATTGAAGATTTAGGTTTTACTCTTGGAGTAACTTGGTTTGATGCATTTACAAATTTAGATCAAGAAAAAGAATTATACATTAGAACATTGTTAACTAATGGTGAGAAATTATCTGAAGAACCGAGAATAGAAATATCAACCATTCATGCAGCAAAAGGTGGTGAATGTAGAAATGTTATTCTTGTTTTAGATAATGCAAGGAAGATAAGACAATCTATAGAAGAAAGTATAGATAAACAGGATGAAGAGCATAGAGTTTGGTATGTGGGTGTAACAAGATCTATGGAAAATCTTTATATATTAAAATCAAAAAAGGAATGGAAAGGTTATCAACTATGAGTAATAAGTCATTTTTTAAACAGGTGGGAGGTGCACATTATAAGAAATATGAAATACAACCTTCTTTATTTATTAACAAAAATAAGATACTATTCGCAGAAGGTAATGCCATCAAATATATTTGTAGGCATCAAGATAAAGGAAAGAAACAGGATTTGTTAAAAGCAATCCATTATATAGAAATGATTATAGAAAGGGACTACGAATGAAAGTACCACTATTTGAAGCACAAAAGGAATGGGTAGAACCAGAAGAATTTCCAGATCTACGATCTTATGATGAGATTGCAGTAGACTTAGAAACAAGAGATCCTGATTTAAAAAAGAAAGGATCGGGTTCTGTTATAGGTAATGGAGAAGTCATTGGTATTGCTGTTGCTGTACCCGGAAGATCTTTTTATTTTCCCATAGCCCACGGCTCAGGGCCTAACATGGATAAGAAAAAAGTTTTAGAATGGTTTAAAGACACTATGGCTACTCCAGCATTAAAAATATTTCATAATGCAATGTATGACGTTTGTTGGATTAGACAAATGGGTATTAAAATCAACGGTTTAATCGTAGATACTATGATTGCTGCATCTTTAATTGATGAAAATAGATTTCAATATAGTTTAAATATGTTGTCTTGGGATTATCTTGGTTATGGTAAAAGTGAAGCTGCATTAAATGAAGCTGCTAAATCAAGAGGGTTAGATCCTAAAGAGGATATGTGGCAACTTCCAGCCATGGAGGTAGGTGCATATGCTGAAAAGGATGCTGAACTTACATTAGAGTTATGGCAAATATTTAAAAAAGAAATAGTTCATCAAGATATAGAATCTATATTTAGTTTAGAAACTGATTTATTTCCTTGTTTAGTTGATATGCGATTTAAAGGAGTAAGAGTTGATATAGAACGAGCACACAAGCTGAAACAACAATTAACAGCACAAGAACATGAACTGTTATTAAAAGTAAAAGCAGAAACAGGGATAGAGACACAGATTTGGGCTGCAAGAAGCATTGCAACAGTTTTTGATAAACTTGGTTTACCTTATGACAGAACTGAGAAATCATCTGCGCCTTCCTTTACGAAGAATTTTTTACAAGAACATTCTCACCCTATAGTTCAAATGATTGCAAAAGCAAGAGAAATCAATAAAGCACATACAACTTTTATTGATACAATCATTCGATATGAACATAAGGGACGTATTCATGCTGAGATCAATCAAATTAGATCAGATCAAGGAGGTACTGTAACTGGACGATTTAGTTATAATAATCCAAATCTACAGCAACTTCCAGCAAGGAACAAGGATCTAGGACCACTGATTAGATCTTTATTCTTGCCTGAAGAAGGTCATACTTGGGGTTGTTTTGACTATTCACAACAAGAACCAAGACTCGTTGTACACTATGCATCTTTATATAAATTTCCATCTGTTTATGATGTAGTTGAATCTTATAAAGATAATCCTAATACAGACTTTCACCAGGTGGTTGCTGATATGGCAAACATTCCAAGATCACAAGCTAAAACCATTAATTTAGGTTTATTTTATGGAATGGGTAAAGCAAAGTTACAAGCTGAACTTGGTGTATCAAAAGAAAAAGCTGCAGAACTATTTGAACAGTATCATGCTAAAGTTCCATTTGTTAAACAATTAACAAATGCTGCTTCTAATAGATCTCAAGAACGTGGTCAAATAAGAACGTTGCTTGGTAGATTATGCAGATTTCATTTATGGGAACCAAATCAATTTGGTATGCATAAAGCATTGCCTCATGAAGAAGCACTCCAGGAACATGGACCAGGGATCAGAAGAGCATTTACTTACAAAGCTTTAAATAAATTAATTCAAGGGTCAGCTGCCGATATGACTAAAAAAGCAATGCTTGAATTATATAAAGAAGGAATAGTTGCTCATATTCAAATTCATGATGAATTAGATTTATCAGTTGAATCTCCTGAACATGCTAAAAAAATAATTGATATAATGGAAAATGCTATTCAATTAGAAGTTCCAAATAAAGTAGACTATGAATCTGGTGAAAACTGGGGCGATATATACGATTGATTATGTCTTATTTAAATGCTAACATTCCACCAATTTATTGTAACATAAGAAGGGAGTACTTGTATGACTTTAAACAGCATCACGGAGAAACTGAAAGTTGTGTGGTCTTTGGTATTGCGAGTATACCTGGCCGTGCAATATTATTCCATTGCATACTTGAATCAGGTGCAATCTATTTCAGATTACCTATCAGCGCTTTTATTCAAAAAAGTTTTGATCGCAGAAACGTACCAGATCAAGATCTCAAAGATCTTGAATTATGGAATTCATTTAGTTATTTTCCTAACGTTATCTGCTTTGATTTTTTAAAAGGACAATCTTGTAAATATTTTAGTAATGGTAAAACATATGATGCAGAATATTTATTTACTATTGACTGGGCTCATCCAGATGCTAATATCCTCAATACAGAACATTCCGAAATGGTTTCAGAACATAAGTGTGCTCATGTTCTCAAGCTTATTAACGGTAATTTCTCTGCTCAGCCTAACAATCGCATTCTTTGGAATGTGCCTAATTTCACTAATTATTCAGGGGTACCAGACTATAAAGTCCAAACTACTGAATGGAATGTTGAAAATAAAAATTGGTTAACAGACGGGAATGATGAAATGTTTTACGACATTAAAAACAAAGACTAATTGTATCAACAATTTAACAGCTGGATGCTGTTTATTAAATCACTGTAAATGCTATGACAACAAAGATTTTAACGATCTGGAAGTACATAATTATAGCGATCTTAGCCTTCTTGTTAGGTACGTTCTTTCCGAACCCAGTCGCCAAGAAGAAAACTGAAAACGCCATTATCGCCTGGGCAAAAAGCCTAGGGTTTGGACCTCCAAGGTTTGAATATCACAATAACGAAGAGTTTGTAGATTCTCTTAAAAAATGTATAGCCTACCTCAATTTTGAAATACCAGCCAATAAACATATAAATACAGAACTAATAGTAGCCCAAGCCATCGTTGAATCTAATTACGGAACATCACGTTTTGCACGAGAAGGAAACAACTTATTTGGTATAAGGGTATGGTCAAAAGAAGGTATGTTACCATATAAACAGCCAGATTATATAGAATGGCGTGTGAGAGTCTTTAAAAGTAAGTGCGAATCTGTTAAGTATTACATAGAAATTCTAAATACAAAACAAGTGTATGCAGAATTTAGAAAAGCTAGAGATATGTCATTTAATAGAGATCCTATTAGAATGGCAAAAGCGTTAGATAGTTTTTCTACAAACAAAGAATATGAAAAACACGTTATAGAAGTTATTAATAGATTAAGAAATGTTACTAAGTGAAAATTTTACATTGGATGAATTAACAAAGTCACAAGAAGCTATTAGACTTGGAATAGATAATAATCCTAATGATGAACACATTACTAATTTAATTTTACTTTGTAAAAATATACTACAACCCATTAGAAATCATTTTAAAATGCCAGTATCTGTATCTTCTGGTTTTAGATCGGCAGCACTTTGTGAGGCTATTGGGTCTTCAGCTAAAAGCCAACATACCAAGGGCCAAGCAGCAGATTTTGAGATATTTGGTGTACATAACAAAGAATTAAGTGATTGGATCGTTAAAAATCTTGATTACGATCAATGTATATTAGAATTTTGGAACCCTAACGACCCTAACTCAGGGTGGGTTCATTGTAGTTATAATGATGAAGATGGTAATAGAAAACAATATTTAAGGGCTAGTAAAGTTAATAATGCAATTATATACTACCCAATGGTATGAAAAAATTTACAATTGATTCTTTAATTGTTCATGGTATTTGCCCTGGCTGTAAAGAATTAACTCCCCTGGTATCTATAATAGATAATATTTATAAATGCACTAATTGTGGAAATGAACTTGAACAATATGTCAATGGTGTTATTAAATATTTACCAATGAATAATAAAAAAACACGAAAAATAATTCTTAGTAAAGATAAATAATGGCAAGAAAAATAAGTATAGGAAATGGTCAATTTATTAAACAAACTAATAAAAAAAGACCTGGACGTCATTCTAAAAAACCCAATAAAAGAAACACGCATAAAGTGTATAGGGGACAAGGTCGTAGATAATCTATTTGACACATAAAATAATTTAGGATATAATCCTACATTATAAACAAATAAGAAAGGTTATAAATGACTGATATAAGTAAATACAAAAATGTAACTTTGTCTAAAGAAGCTTATGCCAAATTAGATAAAATAAGAAGAGTGATTGCTCCTCCCGTTGTTGTGAGTAGATCACAAACAGTTGCTATTTTAATTGAAGAGAAAGCGAAGAGTCTAAATGGTAAAATGTCTAAGTAATTTAAATGTTCATATGGAAGATAAACCTCTTCCTTCAGAACAAAGATTATGGAAAGCAGTATTATGCCAAATGCTTTACGATGCTCTTTCAGATTTTGAAAATAAAGCCATGAGTAAAAATGAAAAAGATGCAGCTGAACGTTGGTTTATATATAAAACAAAAGATTTTGTTGATGTATGTATTTATGCTGGATTTGATCCTGATTATATACATAACAAAGTAAACAAACTTTTAAACTTAAAGAAATTAAAACGTCTTGGAATAGTTTGGAATCATAATAGAAAGGCAAAACATGAAAATAATATGCCCAGAATGTAAAGGTAATGGTTATATTACAACTTATTTTCAAGGTGAAAAAGAACCTCATTATAAAGATTGTAAGTATTGTAATAACCAAGGTGAACTAAAAGAAAAAGATGTCAAAAAATTAATGAACTATGAAAGGATGCAACAATGACATTTACTAATTATAAAAAAGCAATTGCAAAATTATTAAAAGCATACCACAAAAAATGGGATTGCTTTGGTAATAAAAAAAAAGGTAAAAAATGAACTTATTATGTGAAACACTCATTATAATTGCACTGATAGTTATAATGATACAAATTTTTAAATGGTACAAATGAACATATTTCATTTAGATAAGAAACCTGATGTTTGCGCAAAATATCATTGCGATAAACATGTAGTTAAAATGATTCTTGAAACTGCGCAGATGTTATCAACTGCCTATCAAAGACATTTTGGTACAAATGATAAGTTATATAAAACAGCTTATCCAAAACACCCAATGACTTTGTGGGTAGGAGACTCTAAAGAAAACTTTTTATGGACCATGGAATTAATGAAAAGTTTATTATCTCAATATACTTTACGTTATAAAAAAGTTCATTCATCATCACGTATTTATGATGTATTAAAAACTTTAGATATAACTAATTTTCCATCATCTGGTTTTACTAAACCTCCTTTATGTATGCCTGATACATATAAAGTAGATGACTATATTCAATCTTATAAAAATTATTATGTGGCTGAAAAAAAACCTTTTGCTAAATACACAGCCGTTAATATACCGGAGTTTATGATATGAGTGATAAAGGACCTAATGATCTAGAATGGATCATAGAACGATATAAAAAAGAAAACTATAGATTAGAAATGGAAATTGAAATGCTTAAAAAAGATATTGAATTCTTGCGTGAAGAACTTCAAGCTAGAGCCCTGGAGAAAAGAAATGACTGGTAAAAAAGAAGCTAAGACAGCTAAACTTATTATCCACAGTGCAATTAAATATTGGGTAGAACCAACTAAATATGGTTATGAAATACGGGTCTTGGATGAGGGAGATCACATTACAAGTATTGAATGTCATATGAAAAAGAAATATAGACCTCATGACGAAGAAAAATTTAGACGATAAATTAAAAATAGTTTATGACGAGTTGTTTGAAAAGGCCGCTGATCTTATCTTACGATTTGAAAACCCTCAAATCGTGGCCTCGACCCTTATGGCACAAGCCATCCGACTCTATAGGACCATATTAACCGAAAAAGAATTTGAAGAAATGATAGAAATTGTACTTAAAAATGCTCATGAAGTGAAACCTTTTATATTTCATAAACTACATTAATGATAATAGATTTAAATAAATTTCACGATATAACTAATTTTAATGTTGATCTAACTGATACAACACCCACTCTTTATTTTTTTATTTCAGTAAATAAAACTACTCCAAGATATATTAGAAAAAATGGTGAGTATATTTTAAATAAAAATGGTAATATTGTAATGGATAAAGGTTATGATGTATTTGAATTAGTTCCTAGAGTTCTTAAATATATAGGTGAAACAACTCATTTTTTATCAAGATTACATGATCATTATAATAGAGAATATGCAAGTGAAGTAGGTAAAGTATTTACTCATTTTAGATGTGTTAGGGGTTTTAAAAGATTAAGTTATGATTCAGTAAGAATTCATCATGAAACAATACTTGTTAGAAAATATTTACCTGAAATTAATAAAGCTGCACAATTTTCAGATATTCAAAAATTAATACTTTTAAATTCACAAGGTAAAGTATCTCCACGTGAACTTTCTGAACCTTATCTTTTACATGCAAGAGATATCTATCTTGCTTATAGAGCCTGGGAAAAAGAAGATCTTAATTATATAAAAAATAATTTAGTAATAAGAGTTAATAAAGCTGGAATTAATAAACCAGGTAAACGTAATAGTATATCTTTTCTTGATCGAAAAGGTAAAAAGATGAAATTTTGTAATTGGTTTCAAACGGTGGTCAAAAGACTTCATGTTAAACAAATTGAATCTTATAAAACATATAACAGTAATTATTATATGTATTTAAAAATGTATGTTCCTGAAGAATATGAAAAAAAGATATTGAGACAAAGAATTTATAATAAAGAATATCAAAATCTTAATAAAGATTATTATGACATTTATAGAAAACTTACTTCTAAAAATAAAAACCAACTTAATTTATTATGAGTTATTTAGTTTTAATTTTAATGGCCATACTGATATGGTGGGTAGTGTGTTCACTATGAGCAATAAAAAAAGAAGAGCAGAATGGGGTAAAGGTTGGGATGGAAGAAGCCGTATTCCTGATGAAACATTTAAAAAGAATTATAATGAAATAGATTGGTCTTATGTAAAGAAGACTGAAGTTATAACTCCTGAAGAATATGAAACTAATTTATTAAAGAAGGAACATGATATTAAATAAAAAATTTATTTATCCTACCAGTTCGAGAGCTCTTTTTGAGGGAGAACGTCATTACGATGTCAATGCTGAGAAGCTTCCATCGGTGACAACGATACTCCAGGCGACACAGCCAGAAGAAAAAAGATTAGCCCTTGAAGCATGGAAGAATAGAGTTGGAGTTGATGCAGCAGATAAAGTTAAGAACGATGCAGCGACTCGTGGAACTGCAATGCATACACACCTGGAGAAGTTTTTACTCGGTGAAGGATATTTGGATCTTACGACCGAGGGACAAGAATCAAGGACCATGGCTGATGAGATTATTAATAAGGGTTTAAAAAATAGACTTGTAGAATTTTGGGGACTTGAAGTGACTTTATTTTATCCGGAACTTTATGCAGGCGCAACGGATGTTGTTGGAGTGTATGATGGCTCAGAAGCCATTGTAGATTTTAAACAAAGTAATAAACCTAAAAGAAGAGAGTGGATAGAAGATTATAAATTACAACTCGCAGCTTATGCTCTTGCACATAATGAAGTTTACGGGACCAACATTCAAAAGGGAGTTAATTTAATTTGTACAAAAGATAATTTTTATCAAGAATTTATTTTTGATGGTGAAGAATTTAAACAAGCGAAGTATGAATTTTTAAGAAGAGTTGATCAATATTATGCTCAAAAAAACAAGCAAAATAGCGGTTAATTTAATGTATTGACATATTATCCTACATAATATATAATTGGGCCATGAAAGAAACAAAGGAGAATAAAATGATCTGTATCGAGTGCGAAGGTAAAGGTTACTTTGAGGATGTAATCTCAGAAGGTTTACAGCCAGGAGATCCTTATCTAGAACCTCACATCGAAAGATGTGATGAATGTAAAGTGTTTGCCAACGATGAAGAAGCAGTAAAACATCATATGAAAGGAGAAAAAGATGAATAATAAAATGATACCCTTTAGTTTGTGGTCTGAAGATGATGGTAAAAAAGTATTTAAAGTAAAACAATACTATACTTTAACTGTTGAACAATACGTCAAAGCAAAAGATCGAGATGAAGCTTTTGACATATGGTTAGATAATGGTGGAATCATTCATGATAAAATCACTAGGTATTTAACTCAAGAAAGTTTTAATGAGTGTGAAACTTCATTTATTGATACAAACACTCCTGAAACTAATATTGAATATGTTGGAACTATTACTCGAATCAGTAAGGATGATCCTTATGAATTGGAATGCAATACCGATGTTCCAGAATATGAAGATGAAAACAAAGTTGTACCTTTTAATAAACAGTTTGGGAGACACGCATGATTGAATTATTTAATGATATCTATCGATTCGTTATTTCAGGTGTTGCAATTAGCTTTCTTGTTGCAGCTTTATTTTTATGGTATTGTGTACATAGAGATATGAAAGAAAAAGAATCTTTTGATGAAAAATATAGAAAAAGTAGAGACATAAAGGATAATCAATGGAAATAAGTAAAAAGTTTAAATTTAAAAAAGTAAAAAAATCTGATTTTAAAGAAGAACTTTTGTATTATCTTTCTTTGTATGAAGATCTTAAAAGTAAAAGCAATAAACCAATACCTTCAGTTAGAGATCTTTTAACGATTGGTGTTGAGAAAGCTTTAAAAAATAAAAACTATAGAGAAGCTAAAATTCATCTGTTAACTTTAGGAGTTAAAGAGGAATACCTTGATGATTACATCAGGGGACGTAAACAACTAAGAAAGGTAAATTAATATGATAACATTAGAACAACTATCAGAAAAAATGATTGATGATTGGAAAGCTGGAAACTATACGAAAGCTTATAATGATTATGATGCATTACTTTCTGGTAGAGAAATGAAAGAAATCTTTATCGAAGAAGCTAGAAAAAAAGCTGAAGTAGGAGAAGAAGGCGATATTATGTATGTAGCCGATCAGCTTGAAGAATGGATCGATGAAGGTATTGCTAATTTGCAGTAGCAGGGAGCAAGGCACAAGGACCAAGAAACACGGCCAGATATCATATACGCACCCTCGCAGGAACACGGCCCGGGGAGACTCGGGGTCTGGCCACAACCCCAAAAAGTACTACAATGACTACAATTGTAGGGAGTTTATTTTACAAAAAAGATATACAAATCAATGGTTTAAACCATTGTAGCCTTTATAAGGACTTTTTGGAGGGTAAAAATATTTTTTTTTGAAAAAAATTTTTGGGAAAAAAACACCCCAAAAGCACTACAATCTGACTAAGTCATTGATTTATATGATTAATTTGACGAAAAAAAAGGCTACAATTGTAGGTCATTGTAGCTTTTTTGCAAATAAGCTAGTAAAATCAAAGGTCATTTTTACTACAATTTTCCTACAATTTTCGTCTTTAAGTCATTGATTTATATGACTAATTTGACTACCCCAAAATAAGCATTGTATACCAATGGTTTTAGAGGGGTCTATCCGTATGGTCTTACCTTTTTTGTTTTTGAATAGAATTTAAATAGGGTATAAAAAGTTTCTTATGAAAAAACTTCCATATAATTTGTATAAAATTGAATGGGAAGATATTTGTAGCGATTCTGGATGGGCTACCGATCTTGAATTTAATCGTATGGACGTAAGTCATTGTATTTCAATTGGTTTTATTTATAGAAAAACTAAAAATTATGTTTGGATCTTTTCTTCGTATGAGATAGACAACTTGGGCGAAATTACATTTGGAGATAGAACTGTAATTCCCGCATCTAACATCAAAACAATGGAGAAAATAAATGGCTAAGAAGAAAAAAGAAGAAACTATCCAGGATATTATGGATAGAATTCAAGAAGATATTGATATCCTTAGAGATAAGGCTCAAGATCTAGAAGACAATCAATGTCAATGCGATTCTGATTCAGAAGGACCGGAAGACTGGTCTGATGATGAAGATGAGGACGAAGACGAATAGTCAACTAAAACTTTTTCTTTCTTTGGGGGCTGTTGTTTTTTATTAAGTCTAACATCTTTCTGTTTTTGTTTGACATCATTTTTTAATTCCTTAACTTCAACACCCTCAAGGATAGGAGCATATTGATCTAATACTTCTGCAAGTCGTTTATCTAATTCTTCTTCTGATAAATCTTCTAACTTACCTGTTCTAATAATCTTTTGTTCAATGTATAAACCAGCAGCCTTACCTCTAGCTACTTCTGCATTTACAGCAGCGCTCCAGGCTTTTTCTTCCCTGGCATTATCTCTAAGCTTTGCAAGTTCTGTTATATGACGTTCAAAAGTAACATCATATTTCTTTTGGTATTCTTCTCTGATCTCTCCAATGTATTGAACTACTAATGGATATAATTTTGGGTTTTGAAGTTTGCTAGCTGATATCTTAGCAGCATTGGTTGAATAGCCTGCAACAATAGCGCATTCGGTAGCAGTTTTTCTACCTTCGTTTGTAACAAGTTCATGAGCGAACTTTATTTGCATTTCTGTTAATTTCTTGGGCAATCCCATAGGTTGACTCATAAGCTAACTTTTGATATATGTCAACTGGGAGTTGGCTTACGACCGGATTTGCTTTTAGCGTCCCTGATACTGGACTCCCTGTTATTACACTTTTTCCAGCCAACTATCTCCATGGTTGGCTGGTTTTTAAATTATGTTAAACGGAAAGAATTTACTTGGAATTTTAGAAAAGTTCATAAAGAAATCTGAAGTTGGTGCTAACGCAAGAGTACAAGTTCAAATGCCTAATGGAGATCTTCATGACGTTGTTGAAATAAGATTAATGGAAAATATGCTTATTGGTCCAACAGAAACACATCGCATTGTATTAAAAACAGACAAAGAAAAACATAAAATGTCCAAGGTTATACGATCTAACCAGATAGTCTAATTGAAGGTATTGGTTAGTTTAAATTTTGAATGAAACCTGAGTCTAAATTTTGGTTAGAAATTAAGAAAAATATTATAGGAATTTCTTTCACCAGGCTTGAGTCTTGGGCCTCGGCTGGTGTTCCAGATCTCTTGTGTTATAATAAAAATAATAAATTCTTCACGATTGAATTAAAGGTATCAAAAGGAAACTTTCCAAGGTTTTCTCCCCACCAAATAAGCTTCCATATCAAACATCCAAAGAATAGTTTTATCTTGCAAAAGTGCCTCGGTCCTTGTGCCATAAAACTTTATGAAGGATCAAACATCCTGCGTCTCGTGAACCATGAGCCATGCGCCCCGCTTGCTGAATCATGGAACAGGGTCCAGGAATATCTTGTCAATGTGACATAGTGTCGCACCTGCTAATAAATACTTGCGGGCGGGACCCACCCTTAAAAAAAGCAACAAATAACTTGTGGGCGGGACCCACCCTTAATTTTTAAACCTGCGGGCTAATGGCACCTGCGCCTGTTCCTTCCCGCTTGCCTGCGGTCGGTATTTATTTATTTTTATTTGAGATTTTCTAGCCCCCAGGACGGGGGCTAGTTACAACGTAGGAAGATCTTTAGCCGTTACCGTAGTTTAAATTTGCCAGGAAGTATTCACCAGCCTGGATTTTTCTTTCGGTTTCTTTTGTGCCTTCATTCAAGAATAAACTTCTATATTTGGAAGTTGTTCTAGAATAATTCCAATAGTTTTTGTCTAATTCCACATAATCGGGGCCCATTGGATCGCCCGTAATTCGTGCAATTACACTGTTATAACTTTGGAAAGTTTTTCTTTTCACCGTATAGGATGGTGATCCATCTTGATGAAGGTATTCACTAATGATGAATTGGTTCGGGATTTTATTACCCTTACTACTCACCATATTTTCAACCTTTAGATGTGTGCTTCTCATATTGCTTTCTCCTTAATTGTTATTTTTCTTTCAACCTTTTCTTGTTTATCGTTTAAAGTTTTAAAATAATTTAAAACTTCATCTTGTGTTTCTTTAGGCAGCAGATCAAAACCTCCAAAGAAGTAAGATCCAACGGGATCTTTTAAAGCCTGCCTTCTTATTTTGTTTTGATGGTAATTGCCTATATTTTTTATAGTCATTTTACATTACCTATTAAGTTGTATAGATTTTGAAATTCTTCTTTTGCATCTACTTCTGAAAAATTCCAATCTATGTTTGTGTTAACAAGCAGCATCGCTTTAAGCTTAATCAATTGAAGCTTAAGCTTGCGATTCTGCCTAGTTAACTTTGTTATTGTTTTTTTCATACTTTCTTTCTTTCGTTAAGTGAATGCATCCAAGCCTAGTTCCGAACACCTTTACGTGTGTTATGCGATATCTTGGTTCTGCCTTATAATTTTTCAAAGCTACCAGCTGCATTCGATTCGTATTATATCCTATAATCTCCTATTGTGTCAAATGTTATTTTAATACTTGTGCCTTGTTCCCTGATGCACGGCTCATGCAACCTAGCTGTATTTTTCTAAAAAATACTTGCGGGCGGGTCCCACCCATTAAACTTAATAAATACATGTGGGCGGGCCCCACCCATATAAAAAAATAAAAATAAT
>Ga0214921_10006068_pt1 | contig 16732 bp, 18 predicted proteins | sample LL1505_MetaG_FD_177992 | JGI IMG/M metagenome (GOLD analysis project Ga0214921, IMG submission 177992) | Freshwater microbial communities from Lake Lanier, Atlanta, Georgia, United States - LL-1505 | ecosystem: Environmental > Aquatic > Freshwater > Lake | place: USA: Georgia | collected...
GGACCAGACGTTGTTAAAACGGTGACCGGTGAAGAAGTAACGCTTGAAGAACTGGGTGGCGCAATGAGCCACGCTTCAAAGAGTGGCGTTGCAACATTTGTGAGCGCCGACGAACAGTCGTGCTTGCAAGACGTGCGCTACTTGCTCAGCTTCTTGCCACAAAACAATTTGTCTGAAGTTCCTGCAAGTGATGCAACAGACGACCCAATGCGCATGTGTGATTCGTTGCGCACCATTTTGCCAGCTTCACCAAACCAGCCATATGACATGAAGAAGGTCATTACTGAAGTGATGGACGACGGTGAGTTCTTTGAATACTTCCCGCATTGGGCAAAGAGCATTGTGTGTGGATTCTCGCGCTTGAATGGCCAAGCAGTTGGTGTTGTTGGCAACCAGCCAATGGTGTTGGCCGGCGTGCTCGACATTGAGAGCAGCGAAAAGGCTGCGCGTTTCGTGCGTACCTGCGATGCGTTCAATATTCCAATCGTCACGTTCGTAGACGTTCCCGGATTCCTTCCTGGAGTAGACCAGGAATACGGCGGCATTATTCGCCACGGCGCAAAACTGCTTTACGCATATTGCGAAAGCACCGTGCCTCGCATTCAGGTAATTACACGTAAGGCGTACGGCGGCGCATACGTAGTGATGAACTCGAAGTCCATTGGTGCCGACCTTGCTTATGCGTGGCCAACCGCAGAACTTGCGGTTATGGGTCCACAAGGCGCAGTTGAAATTGTGTACCGCCGCGAATTGCAACAAGCAGCAGACCCAGTTGCTCGACGTGCAGAACTGGTTACCGAATACACCGAGAAGTATTCGAACCCGTATGCAGCAGCAGAACGTGGTTATGTTGACGACGTTATTGACCCAGCAGAAACTCGCATCAAGCTCATTGCCGGACTCGAAATGTTGAAGTCGAAGCGCGAAGAATTGCCACGCCGCAAGCACGGCAACATGCCGCTGTAGGCCTGCAATGCAACACAGCATCACGCCAAACCCAACCGCCGAAGAAGCAACAGCAATTACTGCTGGCATTGAAGCGTTGTGGCCTAAAGCTGGTCCAGCCGTTGAACGCGAACCGCTGCACACCGCATGGCGATTTAGTGGCCGCTGGTGGAATGACTCTGCTGTTACTCGACGCACACGACCTGGTTTTTAGTTTTAGCGGCAACTGCCAATGAGCGGGCCACTTTCTAATATTCGAGTACTCGATATTTCCACGGTGCTCGCTGGACCAAACTGCGCTCGTTACTTAGCCGACTTCGGAGCAGATGTCATCAAAGTTGAACGACCAGATACCGGCGATTCGTTGCGTGGCATGGCATGGCGCGACCCGCGCGATGGCAGTGGCCTGTGGTGGAAGTTGGTTAATCGCAACAAACGCAACATTGCACTCGACCTGAAGGATGCCGATGATCGCGAATTGTTTTTGCGCCTGCTCGACGATGCAAATGTGTTGGTTGAAAACTTCAGGCCAGGAACTCTTGAACGTCTTGACTTGCACCCCGATGCATTGATTGCTCGCAACCCGAAGCTTGTCATCGTTCGCGTGTCTGGTTTCGGTCAAGACGGTCCGTATGCGAAACGTCCTGGGTTCGCATCCATTGCAGAATCAATGGCTGGTCTAGCTGCAATTAGTGGAGAACCAGATGGTCCGCCACTGTTGCCAGCGATTGCATTAACTGATGAAGTGACCGGCATTACCGCAGCATTTGCTGCCATGGTTGCTCTGCACTCTGGTGTCGGACAGGTTGTAGACGTAAACCTTCTCACCACCATTTTCCAGATGATGGGCCCAGTTATCTCGCTGTACAAACTGACAGGCGAGTTACAGCCACGACTTGGCTCTGGTCTTCCATACACCGTTCCACGCGGTGTATATCAATGTGTTGATGGAAAATGGGTCGGTGTTTCGGCATCGAGCGACACCGTTGCAGCACGAGTAATGAAAATTCTTGGCCTAGAAACCGACGCGCGATTCACCACATTTGCAGGGCGCATGGAACACCGTGAGCTGTTGCAGGAAATGATGGGATCTTGGTGCGCCACACGCACCTGTGATGAAGTGGTCGCCATCTTTGAAGAAGCCGAAGCTGCAGTTGGCCCAGTATTTGATATGTCTGACATTGCGGCTGATCCGCATTATTCGGCCCGCAACATGATTCAAGTAGTTGGAGACACTCCAATGCAAGGGCTCATCGCTGCACTCTCAAAAACGCCGGGCGTTTTGCATCACGAAGGACATGCAATCGATGCGGACCGCGACGACATCACCACTCATGGCTGGTTGAATAGATGAGCACTATGAACCCGTCGCTCAAAGGACTCAGCATTTCAATAGCGATGCCGATTTTCAATGAGTCGGACGGTATTTCAGAAACGCTCACCAGTATTGATGAGGCGTTTCGTCATAGCGGAGCCACTGTCACGCTATGCATTCAAAATGATGTGTCTACCGATAACACGCTTCAGGTGTTGGCCGAACTATCCACCACTCTTCAGCTCAACATTGCGGTCGAAACCAATCAGCAAAACCAAGGTCACGGACCAACCACATATGCCGCGTATCAACGTGCGACTAAGACCGGCAGTTCGATTGTGATGCAACTTGACTCCGATGGGCAATTTGTAGCAACCGAACTTCCCATGCTGTGCTCGGCGATTGCTAACGGAAAAGATGTGGTCATTGGAATTCGTAGCAGCCGAGTTGACCCGTGGTTCCGTAAATTCGTTACCTTCCTGTTGCGAAACTTTCTTCGCGCTCGATACTTCGGTCGTTTCCCCGACCCAAACTCGCCGGTCCGCGCATACTCTGCTTCAGTTTTATCGCCGATGTTGAGTGAACTGCCCAACGAACCACTCATTCCAAATATCTATCTTTCAATCTTGGCTGTTCGAAAGAAACTCAACGTTGAATTCGTGCCTGTTTCACATCGTGAGCGTCGCGGCAGTGAATCGACAGGAACTATGTGGCAGTCGACCAACCAATGGACGAAGATCGCTCGTTTATTGAAATTCTGTCGAAAATCATTTCGACAGTTGCTCTCGTTTTAACTTCGCGAAAAAATTGCACTGCACGGCAGGTCGGTAGTGCCAAATGCCTGTTCCAGTTTGATGATTTGCGTGGAATCAGCCTCACACTGAGTTATCGCTGCATCAATTTGCTGACTCCACTGTGGGCCATCTGACAAGAACCACCCGGCATCAAACCACTTCACCGCTGCTCCACAAAAAAGCACCATGCTCGCGGCGAGTGCAGTTTTTACGACAAATGAAGTTCCATCAAGATTCTGAACGGTGTACAGCGCTACTGCAATGAACGCCAAGATTTGAGGCACCACGAAGTATCGATCACCAATCCCGCTGAGTGCATAGGTCGCTGTAAACACAACCAGTCCTGTCAGTGACAGATTGAGAATAAAGCGGGAAGGCTTTGGGCACCATGACCAATTGGGAAGCATTGCGCGCACTACAAACGCTGCACAGGTAAGTGGCGGAATAATGAAGTTGTAGTACCAAAACATGCCAGCCCCTGGCCACAGCGCATACGTGCGGGTCTCATACTTTTGAACGCCAACACCAGTTGTTCTCCACGAGATGATTTGGATCGCAAGCCCGACAACGAAAGCGCCAACAATCAGAATTGTGCGCGAGTCCTTCAGTTTTTGTTCTCTCTGAAGCAGTGCCAACCCGAGTGGAACTGCCGCCAGAAACGTCATTGGGTTGGACGCGCTGGATAACAACACCAAGAAAGCGGTTGTCCGAGCCGATAATTGATGCTCTTTCGGCAGCGACACCGCCACGATTGCAACAAGGATAAGAAACCACTTCACTACCGATTGATTACCAATTTGGCTCTCACTTGCAGACGGAGCAAGCACTACGCAGGCACCACAAGCAACAGCAAGAACATTGCTTGGGTGAATGCGCTTGATCATTGCAGCTACAAAAAGAGCCGTGGCGCTAGCCATAAGTAGCCAAATCATTGAGCCAACATTGCCAGTTTGGCGAATTGGAAACAGTGTCACCACTTCAGCGAAAACTCTTCTCGGAATGTCGAGATATCCACCTTCAGTTTTAACGAGCGCCGAAATACCGTGACGATAGGTGTCCTCAAAAAACTCATAGCCAGGATCAACCGGCAGATGATCAAATGAGTTTCTAATGCGGCCAAAACCAACCGCCAAAAATGCAATGTATAGAACAATGCCCTGAAGCACCACAACAGATTTTGTCCTCAGCATTGATATGACTATAACTAAACAACTGCATCATAAAAGTTTCTACATCGTGCAACTTCAATTATTCGAAATCAGTAACCTACATATATGGATCTTCGTGAGCGCCCATCAGCAGATGGGAAGCGACACCCGTGGGAAACCGTTCGATCGGCATTCTTCAGCAACAAGATTGTTGCCCTTGCAAATAATCAACCAGTTCACGTTCTTGATATTGGCTCTGGTGACTGCTGGTTTTCTGAACAATTGCTGCCCAAGCTTCCAAAAGGTTCACGCATCACCTGTGCTGATCTCAACTTCACCAATGAAGACATGATTTCTGCCGTGCCTGGAATCAATAAGGTTCGTGAGATTCCACAACAGTTATTTGACATAGTGATCATGCTTGATGTTCTTGAACATATTGAAGACGACAAAACATTTCTTGCACATGATGTGATGCCACGACTGAAGCCTGAAAGCAAAATTGTTATCAGTGTCCCCGCACACCCATCGCTGTTTACATCTCATGACGTGTTTTTGGGTCATCATCGCAGGTATACAAAACGTCAATTGTTAAGTACTTCAGAAACTTTCTTCCGCACTCACGAACATGGCTACCTGTTCACATCCTTGGCGTTGGTTCGATTGCTTCAACGACTGACGGTGTCAAGCAGTGAAAAGTCGGAGTCCGGTGTGGGAAATTGGCATGCTGGCGCGCTTGTTACTGGTTTGGTAACGAGCGCATTGTTCATTGATTCGTTTATCTCACGAGTATTGAATGTGCTTCGAGTTCAAATTCCTGGTCTTACTGTCTGGACAATCTGCAGTTCGAACCAATCCGTCGCGCCACAATGAGATTTCTCGTCATTCCGTGCTTCAACGAGGAGCACCGGCTGATAACGAGCGAAGTTATCAATTGCATTGAAACCCTGAATTGTGTTGTCGTCCTTGTCGACGATGGCAGCACAGATAAAACGCGTGAAGTTTTGAACCAACTTGCTCTTCGGTTTCCAAAAACCATTGAGGTCCTCGCCATGCCAAAGAATGTTGGAAAAGGCGAGGCGGTGCGCGCGGGCTTTAACTACGCATTTGACCGTGGTGCCACCCAGGTGTTGTTTTGCGACGCAGATTTTGCGGTTGGACCACACGATCTACTTCGCATTTGCAACGCACTTGACGAGAACATTGAATGCAAGGCTGTGATTGGGTCCCGTATTGCGCTTGTTGGATCAAATATCCAGCGTTCAACATTCCGCCACTACTCAGGCCGCGCATTTGCAACTTTGGTGTCGCTCATCCTTGGTCATCAGATTTACGACACCCAATGTGGGGCAAAGGTGTTCAAAGTTGACAGCGAAGTAAGGCGAGCCTTCTCTCAACCATTTTTAAGTAGGTGGGCGTTTGATGTTGAAGTGATTGGCCGATTGCTTCGAATGGGTCAGCCTGGAAATAGTCAAAAACTGATTCTTGAATTACCACTACTGAGTTGGGTTGAGGTTCCAGGATCAAAAATCACGTTGATCTCTCAATTACGCACCGTTTTTGAGCTTCTGAAAATTCGATCCTCATTACACAGGTGGTCGTAATCTTCAATATTTGTTTTTATTCCAACTACAGCCCAAGAGCACGACCAATTGCTTCCTGTAGTTGTGGTGCAACGAGTTTGCTTCCATCAACTGATAAGTGATCGTCGTCTTCAAACATGAATACTCCGTCAACTTTTGGATCGCAAATTTCCGCATTGCAGAAATTGTCGATCAAGCTGACCATTGGTTGAACAAACGGTATTCCTGCCACTGCATTCTGTTCAATTGCATTAATTGCTTCTCTTCGGGCAACAACAACATCTCTAGATTCCTTCACAGAGTTTGGCCACAACAGCGAAAGGTCATATCGCAAGTCATATTCAAAATGCGGGGGTGGTTGAGCAATGATCACTTGTGATTGAAGTTCTGACAGGCCTTCAATCGTGCGCCTTAACTCATTGCCCCAAGCCAACTCTGTATTCGAAAGTGTCCATTCTGGGAATGGCTCTTCTACATAAAATGAGTTTAAATTTGCGATTACGAGCACATTTGGCCGCAGCTGTTGCAAAGCGCTCATCACATTTGCACGCCAAGCTGCACATTCGTTCGTTGCAGTGAAAGGAGAATCGGCTGCCAAAAAGGCACAGCCCGGATAAGCAAACACGTAACCGCTTAAACCCTGAGCCTGTGAAGCTTGCACAAATCCATCGCTGAGAGATTTTGCCATTGAGTCGCCGACCAATATTGCCTTGCCTTGATTACTCGAAGACTGGAATATGCATGTTTGAGCAATTCCCAATTCAAACCGTTCGCCTGGGCAAGGTTGTTCAATTACATGCAAGTTGATTTCGTCGGGTTTTTTGCCAGTCAAGTGAAAAGCAAGTGCTGGTGTTGTAGCCGACATTGCACCAAATTCAAGTATTGCTACTAAGCCAAAAATTCCCACAAACTGAAATGATCTGGCAACCGGAAATCTCTTTCTTAAACGTATGGGTTCCTCAATCAATCGAAACTGCAACCAACCCAAACCAAAAGAAAGCCCGAAAGCAGCCACAACCGTTTTCCAGCTTTGATCAAATGAAGTAATCAACAGAACCCAAATTGGCCAGTGCAACAGATAGATGCTGTACGAGCAATCACCAATCAAGGTAAGAGGTCGGATTGACATCAGTGGTTTAAACAACTTGTCGTTCGAGCCACCAAGAATCCACAGTGCCGTACCAGTTACTACGATCAGCGTCGCCGAAGTATTGGTTGACCATGACCCTTCGTGCTGAATTGTTGGAGATTTTGATGCCCATGTCGCACCAAGTACCACCAGCCCTGCGCCACAGCATGTAACTAGTGATCCAGCTTTTTGCACGGCTGTAACGATCTTCAGTCGCAGAACCAAGGCAACCAATACTCCAGCCATGAACTCCCAAGCCCGCGTGAAGGGAGAGTAGAAGGCAAAGTGTTCAGGCGTAATGCCACTTTGAATAAATGGCTTAAACCACCAGGCGTCATTGACAGTTGAACCATTCACAGAACACTCGATAAACAGCCAACATGATGTGAGAACTACCCCCACTACCGCAGCCCATACGAGTGGCTTAAACACAACGACCGACAAGCGTTTACGCAGTCCAACAAACAGCACAACCGCAATTGGCCAAACAAAGTACATCTGCTCTTCAACCGCCAGCGACCACAAATGCATAAGCGGATTCGCCTTCGGATCAAGTGAAAAGTAACTCTGCGGCATCAACAAAAAATTTGAGGTGTAAGAAGCTGCACTCAGCAACATTTTGGCGGTTTCTTGTTGCGGACCAAATGGGCTGAGAAACAACATTGCGAAAACAGAAGTTGTTACGGCAACAACAGCCATTCCTGGGAGCAATCTCCTCACACGACGATGGAGAAATGCGCTCCACGAAAATGTGTTGGTGCTGGCAACTTCTCGCATTGTTGAGGATGCAATGACAAATCCGGAAATGACAAAGAACATGTCAACTCCGAGATACCCGCCTCTCAGTCTGGTTTCAAAATGAAACAGCAGTACGAGCAGAACGGCAATTGCGCGAAGACCTTGAATGTCTGCGCGATAACTCGCCGACTTCGTCACGCGTGAATCCCCACGCTGAAAACCTTACAGAAGGAAACGGGCGATGCCGTCAGTCAGTACTTCATAAGAGGTCACTCCAATGATCATCGTGAAGATCTCAATGGTTCGACCAAAGACAAGTATTGTTCAAACATGAGCTCTTTTACCGTTGATACAAAGCGATTCGCAATTGACACTTTTGATGGGGAAACGATCGTGATGGATCTGGTAGGTGGTCATCTCTATCTGTTCGAGGGAGGTGCTTCTACTCTTTTCGAATTTCTCACGCAAGGAGCAGCGGCGGCGGCTCTCGAACAAGAGGTTGAGGACAAATACGGAGTAGCTCATCGACAGTTGTTTGCCGAATTTATACGAAGCCTTGTGGAGAAGGAAATTCTTGTCAATGTCAATGAAGTTTCTTCAGATGTAGTTCCCACTCCACAACTCGTGTGGCCCGAAAAACTCGGAGAGTTTATTGTGAGCGAGTACGACGACATGAGCAGCATCATCACGATGGACCCAATTCATGATGTCGACCCCGCAAAGGGATGGCCATTTCAGGAAGACATCTAGACCGAAGAAATGCCGGAACAACAGAGTGCCGGGAAACATGTGATCACTTCCGTAGCGGGACGATTGATTTCCTGCCATGCAGACAGTCACACTGAGAGACTGCTACAAGCGTTTGAACCTGCTGACGAGAACACCAAAGGCTTGGTCCAGCTGAAAGTCAACTTTACTTTCGATGAAACTTCTCTCGCCAAGACGCTTGAAGTCTCATCTACTGACTTTGCGCACTTGCGTCGAGGGCACGAGCATGCATGGATAACTCATCACCCCCGTCATGCCGAAACTTTGTTGCTCTCAACGCAGTCTCGAGCACGATTATTTGTTGGCCATGAGGCCGGCCGCGATGCGACAATCACAGCTCGTCCTGCCATCGCCTCAGTATCGGCGTGGGCAACACGTAACGAGCTGTTTCCCTCCCATGCCAGCGCAGTATGTCGAGAAGACGACGGCTTGCTGCTGGTTGGCGAGGGAGGACGCGGCAAAACGACCACTGCACTCGCTCTTGCAATGTGCGGCTGGAGTTTGATTGCCGACGATCGATGCTTTGTAAACGCACAAGACGAAGCGTTACTGATGCATGGTCTCTACAGAACCACGATTGTTACACCGAACATGGCCGATAGGTTCCCGGAGTTCCTCGGTGACCACATTGGCGTTACAAGTGAAGGGAAAATCGCCACTTACCTGCCAACGCAAATTGCATTTGGTAAGAGCGCCAAGCTTCGAGGCTTGGTGTTGCTAAGCCAAAATCATGATGAGCCCTATCAAATGACGAGGCTTACTCCTCACGAGGCCCTTGCGGCTTGGCAACAGACGTTTATGTTCTCACACCCGTCACTGAGCCCCGAACGAAGTCTGTTCTCACTCTTGACCAAGGCATCTCGAACAGTTCCCGCTTGGCGCCTAAATCTTGGTTGGGATTTTCAGAAACTCGACAAGGTTTTGCGACGCCACTTGGAAGAAGTATGCACAACTTTGATAACGAAATAGACAATAAGGTTGCTTCACATGGGTGACCTTCCAGATATGTTCTCGGTACCTGTAGTTGTAGTTGTCTATAACCGACCGCGGTACGCCCGAAACCTGGTGTCCGTGCTGAGAAATGTTAAGCCAGAACATCTCCTTCTCGTTGCCGATGGACCAAAGTCTGACGGAGGGCGAGATGAGAAACTTGTTGAGGCGACAAGACACGAATTAGAAGATATTGATTGGCCGTGCCGAATTGATCGCAACTACTCGCCTGACAATCTCGGGTGTGACACACGAATCCGATCTGGCTTGGATTGGACTTTTGGGATAGTTGATCAAGCAGTGATTCTTGAGGACGATATTGATGCCGTCCCAGAGTTCTTTTATTGGGCCCGGCAGATGCTTGATTTGTATCGCGACCGAGACGACATCGCAATGATCTGCGGAAACAATCAGATGATTCGATGGCCCGAAGGTCGCCCAGGTGCTTCAGCCATTCTGAGTCGCCGCGGAGGTTGGCATGGCTGGGCAACCTACGCACGCGCCTGGCGAACACTTCGGCAGTTCAATCTGCACGACTCCACCCACACTGCCAATGATGAAATTACGCCATCAGATTATGAAATTCATCTGGGCGCGCTGAACCGTAGCTACCTCCATGACCTGCGACGTTCGCCCGAAGACTCATATCCAATCGATATTGAGTTCACTCTCAAAATGGCGCTTTCCGGCCGACTCTCAATTTGTTCGACCGTGAATTTCATTCATCACTTAGGAGTTGAGTCTGACGCGACACATGAGGGTGGTAGCGATGACACATTCTTCCTACTTCCGCGACCTGAGGTTCCCCCTAAAGACATCAGGGTTGCATTACCAAAGGATGCAGTTGACGAAAAATTTGACCGAGCGAAAGACTTGATTCAACTACTCATGCGGGCGACCGATCCGCAAATGGCGCGGCGATTATCGAAGCATCCAAATCTTCCCCTGGGCTCGGACCTTAAGCTCCATCTGCTGCCTTTCGTGCACGCACAGGAGACCGCCGCGATTCTGAACCACCTTCACAATGAGGGACTTGCTGACGAAAAGTATCAATACTGGTACTCCGCAGTATCTGACACAACTAATCATGGTGATACGCCATAAATCGCGCTGATCTTGCCGTCATCGTGGCGTGCCGAAATAATTCGTCAACCATCAGAGCAGCACTCGACAGTGTGTTGAGTGAAACTGAGTCCACGGCACTAAACGCAGAGATCCTGGTTATTGACAAACAATCCACCGACGAAACCAGTGAAATACTCGGCAGCTACCACAACATCAAGGTGATTCAACAGACTGGGAATGGTCTTGCGAATGCGCGAAATGAGGCAATTCTTTATGCAACGGCAGCAGTAGTCGGATTTTGTGACGCAGACGATATGTGGGCTCCAGGTTCGCTGGACTCAAGGATGCAGATTATGCATTCGTCGCCTCAGGCATGGGGAGTGACAGGAAGAGTACGGTTCATCGACAGAACAAACTCAACGTCAGGATTATCCCCTCGAAGGCAAGCGGAGATTGAGCATCCAGGCTTAACGCCAGGAGCCATACTCGTACGGCGGAACGTTTTCGAAGTCGCGGGTTGCTTTGATGAGAGTCTTCACATCGGTTCAGACTCAGACTGGATAGTGCGTACTAGTCAGAAATTGGGACCATTGATTCACGTTGATTCTGTTGTATTGCATAAGGGAATACGTTTTGGCAGCTTGTCAACCAACACCGAAACCTACCGACAAGAAATGCAATTGATTGCGCGTCGATTTATCTCACGAGTCAGAAACAAAGAGTAATTGCAAACATACTTCGTGATACTGAGCTTGCCAGAAAAAACATGCTTCAGCAATGCAACTCTGGAAGACGAGGTTCTATGCTCACTGTTCTACGTTGCTAAGTTTTATTGAATGAATTGGCATCAGCATTTGGTGCCAATTGGAATGCATGCTGGACTCTAATGGGCTCGGATCATCGGTTGTTCGAAAGCTCAGCTCAAACGAAGATCGTCGAGTCTGTCGCTTAAAGGCCAACACAGTCTTCGACTTTGTAAAGCTACCAACCCTTTTTCCATTCGCGTAGACGACCACTTTCTGGGTTGGTGAGATCTTCCAATTCGCATCGTCCAAGGTCACCTAACTTCGATCTGCTTTTCGCGAAACGGGTGCCGACTGATCTTTGTATTCAGATTAAACCTGACTCGCGCGTCACCGCGATGCGTCCAACGGTACTGAGTCGCCGGATACTGACAATGAAAACCAACGGGCATTTGGTTTGCATCACTGAAAGTGTGCACGATTGGGAGACTGCCAGAATCAACTCCAGAGATAGCGCTATTCATACACCCGAGTAACGCTTGATGAAGTACTTCGAACCATCGTGGCTGACCATGCAGATACCACCATGAATACAGCCGTGGAAACCGAAGATCGCTCTTGTCAACTCGTGCTAATCGTTCGCGTTGGACATCGGTTCCTGAATCGACTCGTGAAACTTGGATGACCTCCTTGTGTAAAAGCTGTATTGGATGCTCAGCCGGAATACCTAGTGAGGAAATGAGTTCGTCAGTTACTGAGTATGCCGCATCAATCAGACCGATGCTTTCAATCAGATCCATGGTGGTACGAGTATCTGCTGAGCCAGCAATTGCGTATGTATCAAATAGGCCGTTGAATCTTTTTTCACCTTGCAACGCAAATGTATGCATTTGATAAGCAACCGATAGTTCTGTTGATAACACGCGACAATTACCGAACTCCATTTCTATGTATGACGAATGTTTTGCGATCAGATCGTCATTTGCTTTGGCTGACAGATGATCAAAAAGTTTCCAGTGCAGATCGATGTCGGTTCCATCACCAAGCTTGAAATTCCATGAGCCACGTTGCAAAGCGATTTTGTTCGTCAATGTCGAAACAGAGACTCCAAGAAGCGGGGAGTACCCGTGCTCAATCAGGAGCTGTGCAGCATCTGCCAAGTTGGCTTCATTGACATACACATCAACATCTGCAATTGGTCGGAATCCATGCGAATAACCACTGTGAGTGAACCCGAAACTCTTGATCAGAGTTCCATCAAAGTCTTTGGCCAGCTTCGCCATCACGGGCAATGTGCGCGCTCTCGTGCGGCTGTTCTTTGTCCAGTTGTGTCGATAGAGACCCTTCACCAGATCATCGCTCACACCGGCAGCGAGAAGATTCTTATAGATGTAGCCGCCGGCCCAATACAGCGCGCTCGACGACTCTGGTCCCTCAAATGTTTTGCGCCATTCCGTCCATGCAGAGATCGCTGTTGAAGGCTCGCCAAGCGCCGATTGGATCAGAAGTTGTCTTTCGTAATTGGGATCAGATGTCATCGGTGATCGCTCACGTTGCAACCGAATGTTTCAACGCGGCATTCGCAGCTCGCAACATCGCCCGCCGTCTATCTATCTTGAGAGAAAGGTTCGATTCACCCACACGTCGGTACAACAGAACTTCTTCCAAGAACTCAATCCGCAGGCCACTCATTCGCGCATTCATGATGAGCTCCATATCGTCGCCTCCGAAAATGTCTTTCATTCCGCCCAATTGTTCAAATTTAGACCGACGCATCATCAACCCAATTGGCATTGCATATGGGTCACCGAAGGTTACTGGTGTCAGATTTTCTGACAACTGAGAAAACGAAAGAGTTAGCGGCACAACTACATCTGCACCTGCTCGCAAATACTGAAGCTGCCTTTCTATCTTCAACGGGTGTGCAAGATCATCGTGATCCAGAAAGGAGATATACGTGCAAGTTGTTGCTGAAACACCTCTATTTCGTGCACTCGCTGGACCCTGATTTGGGTCCTGACGAATGATCTCCAACTTTGTTGCCGATGAAAACCACTGGACTGCTAAACCAAGATTGAGCGGTGTGCAAGACCCGTCATCCACGACCACCACATGATCCACACTGGTTCGCTGACGTGCCAACGATCTCAGGGCGCACAAAAGAGACGACTGATCCTCGTAAGCGGCGATGACAACAGCAACGTCGTTCAGAGCGCGCCCTTTGACATTCGCTCACGGTGCCGTCGAGCCAGCTTAAGAAACTCAGCAGTTGACTGAAACGAGCTTCGGGACTTGTTTGTTGCATGTATGCGCCGGCGTACAAGTACCTCATTCGATACTGAAGCAGAAACGCCTGCCGCAAGAGCACGAGACCACCAATCAATGAACTCGGTATCACGAAGTGATTCGTCAAAGAGTCCGGTTTGATTGAAGACGGCTTTTCGAACAACGACACAGGAAGTCAACGGCAAACAATACGTTTGCGGGGGTCGCGTTCCGCTCATGGTTGAGAGTCCGGACACAAACTCCTCGGTCGCGCAATAAGTAGCAGCAACGCTGCCTTCAAAGTCAGTTAATTGATGTGTCATCTTTTCCGGTAACCACACATCATCTGCGTCACAAAATGCGATGACTGAAGAAGTTGCGCCACGAAGTGCTGCATTGCGTGCGGATGAACAACCTTGATTCTCTTGGCGAATGAGCGTGACCGCGGGGTAACTCCGAGCTATCTCAGACGTCGCATCAGAAGAACCATCGTCGACGCAAATAACTTCTGATGGCGGTGTAGTTTGCGAGAAAACCGAATCAAGACATTCCGCGAGAAATGCTTCGGCGTTATACGCGGGAATGATCACGCTGTACTGTTCTGTCATGACGTCACCGCGCGGAGTAATTCATTAAGTTGTTCGACGTTCGAAGAATGCACCGGCCCAAGCGTCATTGAAAACGATGGTACTGCCTTAATCATCGCGGTGATATCTCGAAGTAAAGTGGGGGGTCTCAGCGAACCTTGTAACAGCGTTGACGGAACGATGTGCCGGAGGATATCCGCCATGGATGACTCTTGGAGCATGGGCTTGCCAGTAAAACCGTTTAGAGCGACGATTGCCTGAATGTTGACCGAGTTGTAATCAAACGAGTATGAATCGGCAAGATCGGAGAAGTGATAGATGTGTTTTTGTCGTTCACAATCAATAATCCTCGGCAAAGTTTTTAGATTTTGACGGGCAACCTCTGTCTCGGTTAACGACAATGACGCAAAAAATGAAAACCCGCGATATGTCTCTGCTGTACAACTCACAGGAGTCGTATCTTCGCTGAGTAAGTTCCAACCATTACGAGATGCGTTAGTAGCGAGTGTGGTCTTACCTCGACCAGAGTTACCCACAATCAGCACACCATTACCTTCGCGCGCGATCAAAGCAGCGTGCATCATGATGATTTGTCGCATGCCGCTGAGAATTGACCACAAAGGGCGAAGAGATTTACCCTTGAAGTGCTCTCGCACATCGAGGAAATTGGGAATCGCAATATTCGCATGCGCACGACGTAAGTCAAATTCTCCTATGAAGTCCGGAGATCGAAACAGAAGACTATTTGCATCCTGTGCAACCGTGTATTGCGAAGGAAACAACTCTTGTCCCGCAGTCTGCACATGCACAATAAAGTCTGGAGTTGCGACCGGTGCTGCAGAAACAAGAAAGTCGGTGGACTCCAACATGAGAGTAGAAGATTCATGCTCAGCGAACCTGATTTCCACCAAATACGAGCCAAAGGCTGTAGTAAACGAACGCTCTTTACTCATCTACTCGAGATGGCCAGCCTTGGGGTGACACGTCGTGCACTGGATCCATCTTGATTAGTTCACTTAGGTCGTCCCATCTCTCTTCCGAAAAAAGAAGTCCTGGGATCAGTGACAAAGGCTCTGTATTGGGGTGTTGTGCGTTGCGGGCGACTTGCAGCAAACCAAGCGCCACCCAGTTTGAATAGCACGTATCAAATTCGGTGACTTGTTCTTCGCTGTATCCAGCACTTAGCGCTGCATGACGAACTATTTCCGTAGAATTTCCGGTTACTACGGCATAAAACAGTTCGGCTGAAAGTTGCTTCATTTGAATATAAATACCTGTCTGCAGGTTGAGGGCAAGCACCTCACCATCGATGTATTCATATATCGCAGATGGTTCAACGACCTCGTAATGCATACGGACTCATCCCCCACGTTGCTTTGTATTTGCGAATAAATCTGTTCTCTAAAATAAGGTTTTCTCGGCCAAAACGTTCAATAGCCCGTACTGCATTCCTGTCACAGACCTCCGGAAAAAGAATCGTATATGGTTCGGCAGCACGGGCGTACCGCGTGGTCCATAGTAATTCTGCTCTCGCGCTTGATTCTTTACTCGTTGGTTGCCAGAGCGGCACTTGGTCGAGAACTCTTCGCTCAAATATCCCCATGAACATCCCGAACGGTACTGGATCACTGAACAACGCAACCGAACCAGTCGTTTCGTCGATCAAATCAAAAAAATTGTCATCAAGTATCTCAACTGAGTCGTGGAGAAATAAAAATCGCTCGTGACCATACGTTTCGTAAATGAACTTGATTTTCCCCAGTTCCCACATAGCTTCGTCGGCGATTGGTGTTGCGTTTCGATCTCTCAACGATGCCGTGCACTGCTCTAGCCAGTTTCCTCGAGTTGAGTTTGTACCGATAAAAATTGGTATCAAGATTGTTAAGTCTTTCTGGTGCACCCGGCAGGAGTCGAACCTACAACCTTTTGATCCGTAGTCAAATGCTCTATCCATTGAGCTACGAGTGCGAATTACGTCTTCAGTGTAACCGCCAGATTGCGCCACTAACACCAATAAATGGTTACTCCCAAGGACCCCAGCCATTGTTGCGTTGATACATGCGATAAGCCGCTTTTGCATTCAGGATCGGATTCAACAAGTCCTGTGCCGAATTCACACCGACATTTGGTAGCCAGTTTTTGTGCCAGCGATAGTAAATCTGAAATAGCCCGTAGCAGCACCTGCTGCCACTAACTGATCCTGGTTGAAACTTGCTTTCACGTTGGACAATGGCAAGCGCGCGTGCTTCTAATTCGTCTGGCCACGCGTCGCGAATGATTTGAATGACTTCGGCACGAGTGAATTTTTGTGCGGGAGGTGCAACTTGTGCAGGTGCTGGCACACACACCGTGCTACCAACCAGCAATTTTGTTGTTTTCTTTGCTTTGTTTAACGTCAACACTTTGCGCAGGTTGGTGTTGTTCTTTTCGGCAATGCGCCACCATGAGTCACCACTCTTCACGGTGTACGTTGCGGCACAGTTTGCTGCCTGCGCCGAGGGCACGACAGTTCCAAGACTGCACATAGCAATCACTGCGCAAACGAGGACACGCCTCATGCGATTAACCATGGCGGAGAGGGTGGGATTTGAACCCACGGTCCGGTTTACCCGGACAACGCCTTAGCAGGGCGCCCCATTCGGCCGCTCTGGCACCTCTCCTA
>Ga0214921_10006069_pt1 | contig 16732 bp, 12 predicted proteins | sample LL1505_MetaG_FD_177992 | JGI IMG/M metagenome (GOLD analysis project Ga0214921, IMG submission 177992) | Freshwater microbial communities from Lake Lanier, Atlanta, Georgia, United States - LL-1505 | ecosystem: Environmental > Aquatic > Freshwater > Lake | place: USA: Georgia | collected...
GATGGTAATATTAAAATTATTTACATGTCACCTGAATACTTGGTTAAAGGTGATGGATTAGAATTAGCCAAGTCATTAATTGAAAGTAATTTACTTGGATTTTTAGCAGTAGACGAAGCTCATTGTATAAGTGTATGGGGACATGATTTTCGTCCTGAATATTTAAAAATAAGAGAATTTAGAAATTTATATCCAAATATTCCAATATTAGCAGTTACCGCAACAGCAACAAAATTAGTTACTTCTGAAATAACTAATTTTTTAAATTTACAAAATCCTGCAATTATTACCGCTAATTTTGATAGAGCAAATTTATTTCTTAAATGTATTGAATATAAAAAAGAAAAAGTAGAAAAACCAAAAAAGAAAAAAGATGATTTACCTAAAGTAAAAGATATTACAGATATTAGTAGTGATATAGATATGAAATTATTAATACCTTATTTTGAAAAATATAAAAATGATAAAATTATTATTTATGTAAATTCAAGACAAATGACTACAAATATTTCAAATGAAATTAATATTATACATCCTAATGGAACAGTATCAGAAGCATATCATGCAGGTATGTCTAAAGTACTACGTGAAAAAGTTCAAACTAAATTTTCAAATGGAGACATTAATATTATTGTATCTACAATTGCTTTCGGTATGGGTGTAGATTTTATTGTAAGATGTGTTATAATTATTGGTGCCTCGTCATCTATTGAAGAATACTGGCAACAAATTGGTAGAGCAGGTCGTGATAATTTAGAAGCAGAAACAATCGTATTCTTTCAATATAAATCATTAGCTATTGCAAAATCAACTGTATGTAAAGAATGTACAAATCCAGTAATTAAACAAAACAAACTTAATAATTTAATGAATATGAGTAGATATTTATATTTAGATACATGTAGAAGAAGATTTGTATTAAATCATTTTAATCAACCTCCTAAATTCTTTAATTGTAATAAATGTGATAATTGTTGTAGAAATGATTTAACTGATATTACAGAATCATTATTTAAAATAATTATTAATGTGTATCCTAAAAATGATTTAAACTTTGAAAATATAAAACAAAATTTATTAGCAAAAAAATTAATTAACGTATTTAAAGATAAAATATTTTTTGCTAATGATTTAAAAATTTGGTGCGATTATGTAAAGTTAAAAAATTATGAATTAAATAATTTACCAGAAAATTTAAAAGTAAAAATAAATATTCAACACTTATATGATGCACAACCAGAAGATATTTTTGATAAATATTCAAAAATGATGTGATAAAATATATTAATCTTTTAGTTAGAACCGTATAAAGGTTCATATAATTTACCAGTCTTAATGCAACTTATTTTATGTTGCATATTGGTAGTCATATCTATTTTAAAAATATTTGCAATATCAACTATATGTTCCGTAAATATGTTTATAGAATCTTCAACTCTTATTTTATTTTCAGATGCAAATTTATTTAATACTTGTTCTGCAAGTATTGTATTTATATCTTCATTAAAAAACTTTCTAAAATACCAAAATTTACTATAGCACAACTTTTTACTATCATGATCTACAATCATGCTAATAATTGATTTTGCTTCATTATAATTAATATAATTATTTGTATCTTTTATTAATTCATTAATTATTTTATTTTGAAAATTAACTTTATCTAATTCCAACGCAATTCTATGTTGTTCTTCTTCTTTTATTTTTTTTTGTGCTTCTTCTATTCTTTTTGATACTTTTTCTATTCTTTTTTGTTTTTCTTTTTCTTCTTCTTCTACTATTCTTTTTTGTTCTTCTATTTTTGCTTGTATATATTCTTCTTGTAAAACAAATATATTTTTAAATTTAAAACCATTATTGAGAATTTTAAATATATTAACATGGGATAAGCCTTCTCTAACAAAATGAAATTGTATAATTTGTTGAGAATAATTATAGCTTGACTTTGATATAAAATATAGTATTATGTTTCTTGATATAGTATCTTCTAATATTGTTTTAGTTAGAATTTTTTCACATATAGTTGATAATCCTTTATTAAATGGTTCCTTAAATAATTCATTATTCCAATCAAGTAAAACATAACCCATATAGTTTTTAGTTATATCAAATGCTCTATACATATTTAAATAATTACCAAAACAATCGCCATTTATACTAATATAAATAATATAAAAATTATCCATTTCATATTGACTATTACCAGTTTGCCAACAATATGGATTATGAGTAGTGCTAGCTTTACTTTTACCATATTTTCCGTATTCCATATGTATAATTTTATATTTTCTTAAATTATCTTGAATAATTGTCTGATTTTTTTCATATAAATTTCCAAAATCACTATTTTTAATTTTTTCTATAATTTGATTATGATATTCGTTTATATTATTAGCATTATAACTATCGTTTTCCATCTTTGTTTTTTAATAATAACATAATAGCTTTAATATATTTTAAATACAATTTTTGTATCTATATAAATTATAAAAAAAATGACCAATTAAAATGATACCATCTACAATATAATAAAATTATTTAATAATTATTATATTATAAGTATATATATATGACGTGTTACTCATATAAAATATTAAATACAACAACAACACCTATTTTTAAAAACGTTGATGTTGTTCTTATATTAACAATGGAAGGAAGTAATCGATTTAAAGAAGACCCATTTTTATTAAATCTTGCCAAGAAAACAATTATTCAATACAATAAAGGATTTAGAAAATGTAATAAACCTTCAACTATTATAAGTTCAAAAGAAGATCTTGTTCATGCATATTATACTGCTTTTGAATATTTAAAAGAATACAATAATGTAATAATATTAGAAGATGATGCACTAGTTATAAATAAGAATCCATTAATTTATGATAAAATAGATAAATTTATTAATATACAAGATTTTGATATTTTCACATTTGGTTCATCTGGACTATTTTCAAATTATAATGAAGATTTTTTCAAGATAAGTTATTTTTTTGGTGCAACTCAATCAATTATATATTCACAAAAAGCAAGAAATAAATTAGCTAAATACATTATTTTATCTAATTTTAATGGAGGACATATGGATAATGTATATGTAAATCGTTTAAATAAAAAATTTACTTATAAATATCCTCTTATTGTGCAGTTATTTCCTAACACAGAGAATAAAAATGTATGGGGAAATAATATTTTTATATTATATTTTCATAAATTAAGAATATCTCTATTACAATTAGATACACACACAGATGGTTGGTATGTAAGGTATTTTATTTATAGAAATTATAAAATGATATTATTATTAATAATTGGTAGCATCTACACTATAATAAAATTTTTTAGATAGAGGGTTATTATTTTTTTAAATAACATTAAAATTATTTAATAATTATTATATTTTAATATATATATATATATATGACGTGTTACTCATATAAAATATTAAAAACAACAACAACACCAATTCTTAAAAATGTTGATGTTGTTCTAATATTATCAATGGAAGGAAGCAATCGATTTAAAAACGACCCGTTTTTATTAAATCTTGCCAAGAAAACAATAATTCAATATAATAAAGGATTTAGAAAATGTAATAAACCTTCAACTATTAAAACATCATTAGAAGATATTGTTCATGCATATTATACTGCTTTCGAATATTTGAAAGAATACAATAATGTAATAATATTAGAGGATGATGCGATAGTTATAAATAAGAATCCATTAATTTATAATAAAATAGATAAATTTATTAATATACAAGATTTTGATATTTTTACATTTGGTTCATTTGGACTATTTTCAAATTATAATGAAGATTTTTTAAAGATAAGTCCATTTTTTGGTGCACTACAAGCTGTTATATATTCAAAAAAAGCAAGAAATAAATTAACTAAAGATATTATTTTATCTAATTTTAATAAAGGGGATATGGATCTTGTATATGTAAAGCGTTTAGATAAAATATTTACTTATAAATATCCACTTATTGTTCAGTTATTTCCTAAAACCGAAAATCAAAATTCATGGTTTGGTAATGTTTTTATAATATATATTGTTACTGTCTTAATAAAAATATTAAGATTAGATACAAGTGTAGAAAATTGGTTTTTATTGTATTTTATATTTAGAAATTATAAAGTAATATTATTAATAATAATTAGTATCACAATTTATTTTAATAAAGTTATATTAGTTAAAACTAATATTGTTTAATATATTAATAATTGCTAAAAATATTTAGAATAAATATACAAATATGATGTAACACAAAATATTAAAGTTTATAATATATTAAAATAATGCATTATTTTATTTTTAGACGTAAATTTATTTAAGACTTGTTTTGCAAACAACCCATTTTATTAAATTATCAAAAAAAACAATAATTTAATATAATAAAAGTTTAAAAAAAAAGATATACTGATTTATATATGACTGATTCAAGTTCAAATAAATTATTGTTATCTGGAGAGAAAGTTCATTTGAGTTCTACTTCTAGACCTATTTCGAGACCTTTGAGTTTTACTTCTAGATCTATTTCTAGACCTATGAGTTCTACTTCTAGACCCATAGTTCAACCGAGTTCTACTCGTGTCGGAATTGAAAAATCTGTTAACCCTCCTATTCCGGTTCCAACAATAGAATCTCGTCCTAATTTAAGGGACACATTGTTAAATAGACCCATAGTTCATCAGAGTTCTACTCATATACCTAACAAACCTACGATGCATACTGGTAAGTACGGTAAAATAATAAACCCCTCTAAAGAGACACCACGTTCTAATCCAATACCAGCACTAAGAACTGAATGTGCACCTCTAGTATTAAATATTTTAGAAATTAAAGGAGACGGAAATTGTTTATTTTACTCATTATTAGTTGGATTAATAAGATTAAAAATTAAAAAATTTGAAAAAATGGAAATAAGTTCAGAATATTCACTTAAATATTTAAATGATAATATTTTTAACTTTCGATTGCAGATAGTAGAATGGCTCCGTAATAATCTTTACACACTCGCTAACAAGAACGACCCTGAATCACCAACGTTTGAGCAGTTAATTTTAGAAATATGTGAAGATAAAGATCCACCAATTAAAGATATTCGTACGTATCTTCATAATATGGCAACCGACAGTGACAGTTGGGGAGATGAGAATATTATTCATGCATTTATACACATTACTAATATAAATGTAGTGATAATTCGTCGTATTACATCATATTATAAAATTATGTCAGGAAATATTTGTTATGATGGTATATGGTTGTATCATACTTATCCAACCCATTTTGAATTAATATTTCCTATTAATGTAGATGAAAACTATCTAAATCTAATCGATAAAGAATCGGAGAGAATTGAAGTAAAACCAATCATTAATAAAGATAATTATAATAAAATTATAAATTATGATGGAGTTAAAATTCAAATGTTAAAAGTACAAAAAAAAACACAAGAACTAGAAACCAAAGGATTTCCACCACGACCACATCAAGGTGAAACTGCAATACCTGATGCACATATTGATGAAGAAGTGGATATACAAATCGCAATAATGGAAAGCCTTAACCCTGATGGAAAAGAAATACAACAAAAATATTTCAATCAAAGTAAATATTATAAAAAATACTTGAAATATAAATTAAAATATAATCAGTTAAAAGAAAAATTAAATTAATTACTAAATATAAAATTGTGTAAAAGATATCAAAAAGCATCCATTTTAAATACATGTAGAGATAATAGTTTTACTATTACTAATAATTTTTAATAATTAAAAATTTATATATTATATTTATTATATATAATGTATAAAGAAAAATATATAAAATATAAAATTAAGTATTTAGACATAAAAAGTCAATTAGGTGGTGCGTGTTGGCCATCCACTCCAATCAAGGTTGAAAAGGAAGAGGAAAAGAAAAGAGAAAAACATGATGTTTTTACTAAAGACAAAACAAAAGAGATACGAACTTTTGAAGATTTTCGAAGTTCACAAGAATTTAAATTACTTGAAAATACTAGTAAAGAAACAAACGAAGATAAACAAATTTCCATAGCAATGGAGTTAATCCAGATACAAAGAGAGAGTAATAGCGATATTGATATATTAAGTAAATTCTACATAGATCATATAAAAAAAATTTTAAAAATCATAGAAATTTTTCTTTTGAATGATAAAAAAATTAATGTTACCATTAATTTAACGGAAATTGCTATTCAATGGGATAGATTAATAATTACTAAAAATAATAATAATAGGTTTCATGAATATTTTAAATACTGTATGCATTTATATATATCTACGTTTTTTTTAAAAGAAATTACTTATTTAAAAAAAAATATGATGAACTGATTTTTATAAATAAACCAGACAAGTCTACTGATATTTATTTGCACGTTACAAACGACATACATGTATTGATAGATAATCTGGAAAATTTAAGTAAAGCTTCTTCATTTACCCCATTTAATTTTTATATAATTTTAAGCCCTTCCGAACATTATTTATGTAACCCTCTCACATATATTTTAACTGAAAAGGAAAATAATAAAATAAATAAATATTTAGAATTATTTATGGAGAATATGAAAAAATTTATAGAAGTTTCTAAAATAGACGTTTTTAAAAAAGATGATTCTGAATTTGAACAAACTCCTAAAACTGTGAATTATAATCTAGATGGTATTCCTAAAGAATTACATATTTTAGAAACTAAGAAAGATAAATATAATAGTTCTTTATATAACTCATTACTATATGGATTAATAAGGTTAAATAAAATACAAAAAATGGGGATACGAAGAATTATTGGCAATCCTGATATAAAAGTACCTCAATATTACATGTATATGCGTTCTGAGATTAAAAGATGGATCATAGATAATGTTAATGAACAAAGTAATAAAAATGACAGCTCATCAAAAACATTTTTGGAGCTAATTGTAGATAAGTTTATGCTAAATTTTACAACAAATCAATTTTTTGCAATTAATCATTCTACTTTTGATACATTAAATCTAAAAGAACAAGAAAAGTATATTTTAGATGAATATTTCGGGCTGATGTGTTCTGGAGATGAAATAATTATTAAAGCATTTTCAGCAATGACTCAAATAAATGTTGTTGTATTTAAAAAAGTTAATAAATTTTATAATATTACTGGAGATTTTGAAGGTGATGGTATATGGTTGTATCATGATGATGACATAGATAAGTTTGACTTAATATTTCCTCCTTTTGATAGGAAGAAGTTCGCAATAGATCCAAGAATAAACTATTTAAAAAAAGTCGATTTAAATATTCCTATAGATAATATAAATTTCATAAAATATAGCAGTTATAATGAAATTATTAAAAAAATATAAAGAAAAATTTAATTAATACTAAATACTAAATATAAAATAAATAAAATATATTTAAAAAAAAATTGTTTAAAAGATATTTATAATATAATGTCTAATACACTAATGTTCATTAAAAAGAGAAACGGAACTCAGGAAGTTATTAAATTTGATAAGATTACAACACGTATTAAGAAATTAATCAAGTTAGAAGAAACTGATTATATTGATCCGATACTTATATCACAAAAAGTAGTCGCTACTATTTTTAGTGGTATTTCAACTAATGAACTAGATACACAATCAGCTGAAATTTGTGTTAATCTATCAACTCAACATCATTATTATAGTAAATTAGCAGGAAGAATTTTAGTTAGTAATTTACATAAAAAAACATCAAATTATTTTGTTGATAAAATGATTTTTATTCAGAAACATCTTAATTTGTTTGATGAAAAATGGTTAAATTGGATTAAAAAAAATAAGAAAGAAATTAATGCTATCATTGATTATGATAGAGATTATATTTTTGATTATTTTGGATTTAAAACTCTTGAAAGAGCTTATCTATTAAAAATTAAAAATGATATTATTGAAAGACCACAAGATATGTATTTGAGAGTTGCTTCTTTTTTAAATCAAGGAGATTTAGATGCTACCAAAAAAACATACGATATGTTATCCATGGGTTATTATACTCATGCAACACCAACCTTATTTAATGCTGCAAATAAAAAAAGTCAATGTTCGTCCTGTTATCTTTTAGGTACAGATGATTCGATTGAAGGAATTACACATACATGGGAATCTGTATCTAAAATTTCTAAATGGGGTGGAGGCATTGGACTACACGTTTCTAATATTCGTGCTAAAGATAGTTTAATTAGGGGGACCAATGGACCTAGTTCTGGAATTATTCCAATGCTCAAAGTCTATAATGAAATAGCACGCTATATTAATCAGGGAGGGAAAAGAAAAGGAAGCATTGCCATTTATTTGGAACCATGGCACCCTGATATTTTTGCATTTTTAGATTTAAGAAAAAATTTTGGTGCAGAAACAGAACGTGCTCGTGATTTATTTTTAGCTATTTGGATGCCTGACTTATTTATGAAACGAGTTCAAGAAGACGGTGATTGGTATACTTTTTGTCCCGATGAATGTCCTGGATTAGCTGATTCTTGGGGTGAAAATTTTGAAGAACTTTATAACAAATATATTGATGAAAAAAAATATAAACATAAATATGAAGCTCGTAAAGTAATGAAAGCAATTTTAGAGTCACAACTTGAAACAGGTACACCTTATATTGTATTTAAAGATACAGCAAATCGTAAATCAAATCAACAAAATATTGGTACTATTAAATCATCAAATTTATGTGCCGAAATACTTTTATATTCTGATCATAAAGAATATGCTGTCTGTAATTTAGCATCAATAGCTGTAAATTCATGTGTAAAAAAATTTGAACCTACAGAAAAATTTATATTTTATAGCAAACCACTTTGTAAAAATTCAAGATATATTAGAAACTTTTTAAAATATCACAAGTGGGATTTTGAAGAAAAAACTGATTTCCAAGAATTAAATAATGAATTAATAGAATTACCTGTTGTATTTTATGGTAACAAGAAACTTAATAATTTTAATGAACTATTTTATTTGACTTGTAATAGTTTTGATTTTGAAAAATTAGAAGAAATAACTTATATTGCTTCTATAAATGTTGATAAAGTCATTGATCTAAATTATTATCCAACAATAGAAACAAAATATTCAAATATGAGACATCGTCCTATTGGTATTGGTATTCAAGGTGTTGCAGATGCAATTGTTTCATTAAAGATTGCTTTTGATTCAGATGAAGCAGTTGTATTTAATGGTAGAATGATGGAATCAATTTATTATGCTTGTTTAAAAGCATCCGTTGATATTGCTAAATCTCGACATGATAAAATGAAAAAATTAATTGAATCTAATGTAGATGTTCCAGAATTTTATGATTCAAATTTTCAACTTCAAGATAAAGATTTAAATACTTTATATCACGAAATGATGCCATGTAAATATGAATTAAATAATAATAAATATCCAGGTGCTTATTCTACATTTGAAAATTCACCATTTTCTAAAGGAATTTTACAATTTGATATGTGTAATATTAAACCTTCTATGACAGAAAAATGGGATGAACTAAAAAAAGAAATTGCTATTTATGGTGTTCGTAATTCGCAATTAACAGCTTTAATGCCTACTGCATCAACTAGTCAAATTTTAGGTAATAATGAATGTTTTGAAATGTTTACTAATAGTATTTATACAAGAAGAACTTTAGCAGGTGATTTTCCTGTTGTTAATAGTTATCTTATGGATGATTTATTATCAATTGGTCTTTGGTCTACAGAAATGAAAGATTTAATTCTTGCATATAAAGGATCTATTCAAGAAATAAATGGAATACCAGAACAAATTAAAAGATTATACCCAACTATATGGGAAATTAAACAAATTTGGACTCTTAAAAATGCTATTGCTCGTAGTCATTATGTTGACCAAACACAAAGTATGAATATATTTATGTCTGTTCCTGATTATCAAAAATTATATTCATCGCATATGTATGCATGGGAAAATGGTTTAAAAACAAGTATTTATTATCTTCGTACTAGACCAGCTGAAGATGCTACTAAAATTACTATTGATCCAAATATTAAAAAATTAAATGAAAATATTGAAAAAAAATTTAAAAAACCAGAAAATGGAGAAGTATGTGATATGTGTTCGGCATAATTAAAAATTTAAAAAACCAGAAAATAAAGAAGTATATAATATGTTTTCGACATAATTAAAAATTGAAAAAAAAAAATTTATTTAAATAAATATTAGTATTATTGTTATAATATGGCTACTCATCAAAAAAAACATACTAAAGCTCGTGTTATTAATAATAAAGAACTTATCATTCAGGAACAAAGTCAAGGAGAAAAGTATGGAACCGTTATACGTGCTACAGGAAATTGTCGATTTGATTGCAAATTTCTTGATAATTCGACAACAAACGCAACATTAGCTAAAAAACTTATTAAAGGTCCACATAAACAAAGAATAGTACCGGGTGATTTTGTTCTCCTTCAGGCATTAATTGATAAAGATAAATATTCTATTATTCACAAATATTCACCTGATGATCAAAAAAAACTTGCAAAAAATGGCGAACTTACACAAATAAATACTATAGAACAAATAGGAACAACAGTTATAATGGAAAATGAAATAGTAAATAAAAAAGAAAAAGAAATAGACGACATTGCAAAACTTATTGAAAATATATAAACCTTTATTTATTTAAACTAAAATAATTATTAGCATAATTATATATTTTATCTATTAATTTTTCTGATAAAATTGCATTTGACATATTTTTAACACAAGTATACTCTGGACAAATTTTTTTTATTATTTGTAATTTTTTATTAAAAAGTGTATTAGAATAGTTTCTAATAAATTCTATTATTGAATTATCTAATTTTAACATTTTTTCTAAAGTTTTTTTATTTAATGTTATCGGATCAATAGTATTATTTTTTATTCTATGTTCTATATACCATATACACCATCCTAAACAAAATCCTCCAAAATCTCCATTTTTTTGATTTTTATTATCAAGTTCATTTGATAATAATTGATATCCAGGTTTTGGTAAATATTTACTTGGTTTTAAATATTTCATACCTGTATTCCAAGTTAATGTTTCTTCTAAAAAATTATCTATTTCATTTTCAATTCCATCATCACCATATGGTTCAAATCTTTCAATACTTAAATTTTTAAAATCATAGAATATGACATTTGCATGTTTTAAATTATTTTCAAGGGTTTGACTTAAAAATAATACAGCATAATCGTACTTTTTATCTCTTCTAATATTATTTATATTTAAATTTAGATTTGGATATAATTTAAATTTACCTTTTTCAAATGATGTTTCTTTTTCATATAATATTATCCAAGGATATTCAATATCAGAATCGATATTATTTAATTCATTCTTATCTAATTTTGGAATATATAAATTTTTATATTTAGTTGATAAATAAATAAAATAAATAATAAGATCTATATTAGTAGCTGTAAATATAGTATAATGTTGATATTTATTTAAATCTAATGAAACTATATCTTCTGATTTAAAATTATCTAATTTTTTTAATTCTTCCTGCCATTTTTCAGGTGCAATATCTAAAACAGTTTCTCCACTATTATTTTTTTGTTTTACATTTAATTTTTTATTTTTTATATATTTAAAATATTTATTAAATGGGTATTTAACTAAATAAAAAAGAGGTGTTTCTTTATTTAAATTTAATTGTAACCAACTTTCATTTGGACTATTAATTAATATTTCATGTATAATTTTATCTAATATTTTTGAATTACAATGTTTGCAATTAAATTGTAAAACTAACCCAACATAATTTATACCACTTTTATTTACATAATTATAATCTAACTTTATTTTTTTCCATATTATTTCTAATATTTTTTCTATTTTTTTAAAATCATCATATCCTTTTAATATTATTTTTGAATACAAGTAAAAAAATGGTGATAAAAATAATTCATAAGGTTTGGTAATATATTCTAAATCAATATTTCTTTTAACAAAATATTCAGTTAATATTATATTTTCTAAATTTATTAAATTTATAATTAATCCTTCATTATTGTAATTTTTATTGTTAATTTCTATATCAGTAAATTTATCAAAAATGTTTATTTTTTCAGAATCAGTTAACTTGTTATTTAATATTATTGAACTTAATGTAAAATATGAATTAAATTTATATTTTGATATAAACCATTCTAAATTTTCTACATTTAATTTTGAAATTAGAAAACAATAAAAAAATATATTTTTTTCATTTTTAAATTTAAATAAATAGCCCCAATCAATATTAGGGAACTCTTTTATTAATTTAATTATTTCAATAGGATTTTTAATATAATTAATAAAATTTAATCCTTCTGAATTATGCTTTAGAATGTGTTCAGGATATTCTTTTATTAAATATTTAAGTATAGGTATATTATTATATTTAGCAGCTAACATTAATCCATCTAAATTTTCTTCATTTAATTTATTAATCGGATGCTTATTTAATTTTAATAATTCTAATTTATCAAACATTATTAAATAATGAAAAAGATAATTTTTATAAAAAATAGGTTTATTTGGATTATAATTATCTAAATCTGTAGGATTTTTTAAATCCATTAATTTATGTATATTAAATTTCATAATTATCTTAAATTAGAAAAAAATTGATAAATTAAGTAATTTTTAATTTTTATTATATATTTAAAAATGATATCAGATGATTATGAAAAAATAAAATATGGTATATGTAGATATAATAATATTGGTGATATCACTTGTTATATGAACTCAATTTTACATATATTACAACAAGTTCCTGTTTTAGCTGATTTTATTTACACTTGTAGTTATTCTGATATACTTAAATATAAAAGTAAGGGTGACGATAATTATATTAAAAATTGTTTAATCTATGAATTATTTCGGCTATTTTATGCATCTATGACTCATGATGATATATCAATCACACCAACATCTTTTAAACATAATATTGGACAAAAAAATGATATGTGGAATGAAGAAAATCATCAAGATTCTCAAGAATTTTTAAGTTTTTTAATTTCAACTATTGAAGAAGAAATTGGTGTGAAAGTTGAATTTATTCCTAAATTTAATGAAATTGAAGAAAATATTAATTATATAAATTTACTTGCAAATATAGCTTGGCAAACTTTCCAAAAAAACGAATATTCACCATTAAAAGAAATGTTTAATGGGATGTTTTATATTCAAACTAAATGTAGTTGTTGCTCAAATATATCACCGAATTTTGAACCATTTACAACGCTTCAAATTGCAATACCATTTAGTGATCCAAAAAAAGAATTTTTATTAATAGATTGTTTAGATGAATTAATTAAAGAAGAACAACTCGATGACGATAATATGTATAATTGTGAAATGTGTGGAATTAAAAATAAGGGGTATAAACAATCTCTTCTTTGGAAAACCCCAAAAATTTTAGTGATTCATATTAAACGTTTTTCTGGTAGTGAATCAAAAAAAATAATTAACAAAATTAATTATCCACTATATAATTTAGATATAAGTAAATTTTGTCATATAAAAAGTCCTTTTATTCAAAAATCAAAATATAATTTAATTGGTGTGAATTTACATCAAGAATTTAGTTATTTAGGCACAAATTCAGGACACTACACATCATTAGTAAAAAATAGATTGGATAATAATTGGTATCTTTTTAATGATGGTTCTGAACCAATTCAACTAACTGAAAAAGAACATATTCAAAATAGAAATGCATACTTGCTTTTCTATTATCGTCAAGATTAATAAATTAGTATAATTAAATAGTTTTTTATATTATATATTTCATAATTATATTCTGAAAAGTCATTTAAATTATAATTAAAAGGTAATTTATAAACAATTATTTTACCAAGTATTCTTATTTTTTTTGTTAATTCTTTTAATGTTATATTACTTAAAGATAATAAAATAGATGTTTCTAATTTATAATTTGGCCCCCCCCAAGGTGGATCAAGAAAAATTAAATCATAATCATCATTTAAATGATTTAACACATCATCATTATATAAAATTGATTTTATATTATGTGCTTTCATATTAATTTCCAAGTATTTAAATCGTTCTTTATTTATTTCTATCAATATAGTATTTGAAAAATGTAATCCAAATGAAATAGAATTACCTCCTATACCTGCTGTACCATCTAATATTTTAACATCTCCAAATTTTTCTTTTATAATATTTGAAACTGTATCAGCATCTTCTTTATAAGATAATGAATACATACCTTCAATATCTCCTTTTAATTTAATATCATTTTCTTCTTTTTTATAATTAATATTCATTGCTATTAATTATAAAATGTTTCTTAAATAGTTTAAACTCTTGAAGATTTAAAATGGAACAAAATATAAATATTAATTTATTATTAGACGATACGCTAAAAACATAATTTACACGCTTTGTAATAAGCAAACCGTTTTGTTTTTAATTGTGAACGTTGTTCCATTTTAAATCTTCACGGGTGTAAAACGATTTTTTTATATTAGTAAAATATAAAATTAATATTATTAATAAAACTCCACATAATGTTAAAGATTTATCACTAATTAAAATTAACATTGTTATAAAACTAGCAGATAAATAAATATTACCATTAATACCTCCACCCTTTTGGTTTTTATAGTTACCACCCTTGTCACCGTCATCATCGTCATCGTCATCGTCATCGTCATCGTCGTCTTGGTTATTTTTACGACTATTTTCACCAGATTTACTAGAACCCATTAAAGCTGGACCTACTATAACTAATACTATTACTAATATTATACCACCAATAACATAAACAAAACTATTAGCAAAACTACTTACTCCTTTTACTACATCTTTAGCAACTTCACCTGCAGTATCTACTAAATTATCAACAGACTTCATAACACTTGATTCTTTTTTTGATACATCTTGAGCATCTGCAACTACTTTACCAGATTGATCACTAGTTGTTTTACTTTTTCCATCAGTTCCAACATCTATTTTAAAATCATTTGTTAAATCAGATGCAATTTTTGAACCTAATTCTAAGTCAATAATACAAGTTGAAAAAGAACTAATATCTATATTTTGATTAATATTAGCTATACTGCCTGCTTGTGATGTTAGTTTTTTACTAATAATACTATTTCCACCAACAGTATCAATTTTACATATAGCTTTTCCTAATTGTTCCATTTTATTTTTTATACTTGTTGAAATTTTATTAGTAGTATCGGTTTGATTTATAACTTCATTATGTAATTTGTTTTTAATAATATTTCGAATTTCTGTTTCATCTTTTGATGAAGAACTTCCACCAGTTACACTAGACATTAAACTTTTAACTGTATCTGTTAATGAATTAATCATACCTTCTGGACCACCATTTTCTGTACTATTTTTCCCAACTTTTGCTAAAAAATCTACATCTTGTTTTACATTTGCATCACTATCTATTTTATTTTTTATTTTATCAGTCATATTATTTATATTATTTTGTAATTGACTTGTGTCACTTAATATTTTAATAATTGCATTAGCTACTGCAGCTATTTTAATATCTTGATTTATATTTATTTTACTATTACTACCAATATTTATTTCATCAACATCAATAATATTAGTACCGCCTGTATTTATACTTACTTCTGCTTCAGCGTTATTTTGAATTTCTTGTGTTAACTCATAAGTAGATGTATTAACAATTGTATTGAGATTTTTAGTTATATTAGTAATTTCCATACTTAATTCATTTGTAATTTGTTTTTTAATTTGTGATTCATTTTTACCTCCCATATATTAAAAATATTTAGAAAAAAATATTAAATCTAAATATTATTAATGGGAAATGAATTACATGTAAATAATACTGGAATATTAAGAGATGATACAGATTTAGGAAAATATATTAAAGATTTTTTAGTAAATAAACATACATTTGGAAATGATGTAGATGATGATAAATTTAAAGATTATTTAAAAAAAAGAGCTTGTTGTACAAAACAAGCAGTTATTCCTATTTCATTACCAATGTATGATATAAGAAAACAAAAAATATATCCAACAACTTTACATGTAAAAGTATTTGATACTTCTAATTGGGAGCAAACTTTTTGCACTGATATTAATGGAAGTAATTATTATGAAACTAATAATAGAACAGAAAATGGGTTTACCGCTACAAATGAATGTAGTAATTTTTATGCCGATTTTTGTAATAAAGTTAACGAGGAACGTTCTAAAAATACATCATTAAAACATAAACGTTATGGACTATATCAAGATAATAGGACTATAACCGGTATTAAAGCTGACGAAAAAGAAAATCATGTTACTAATCAATTTTATGATTGTAATTGTTTAAATAGTGTATGGATGAAAGATATTTCAGATGGAGAAATTATTAATAAAGAACCAAGTATGATGTTAACTACTTCTGTTTTAGCACAAAATTTTGATGACCGTTGTAAAACAGGAATAAATAAACGTTTTTTTAATTCATATGAAGTACAAAGTGGTTTACAATTATGTATTAATAACCAATCGTCAGGTTTAACTAATATTAAAAATGATGCGTCTGGAGGCGAAGCATCTTATAATGTAGAACAAAATTGTAATTTAAGCTCATCAACCGGATCAAAAACAGCAACAAAAACATCGACACTAATTGAACAGGATTCACTTGTTGATTCCCC
>Ga0214921_10006070_pt1 | contig 16732 bp, 15 predicted proteins | sample LL1505_MetaG_FD_177992 | JGI IMG/M metagenome (GOLD analysis project Ga0214921, IMG submission 177992) | Freshwater microbial communities from Lake Lanier, Atlanta, Georgia, United States - LL-1505 | ecosystem: Environmental > Aquatic > Freshwater > Lake | place: USA: Georgia | collected...
CATCGATCCCGTGCCTCCCGTCGCATGGAATACCGGGACCAACGACTTTGTGTTCACCTCGGGTCAGGACAATGTCCGTGCTCCGTGCGGACCGGGGGATCCCCAGGCATGTTTCACGGTGCCACGTGTTCCCGTGAATCCTCAATTGGTGGATACGGGGCAGACGCAGGCCTGGTGTCCACAGGATATTCCTTTCCAAGAGACCATCAGTGTCAATCAGTCGCTGGTCGGTCCTCCCAATCCCAAGACGCTGGTACGACCCGTGATTCCCACCCCCATGTATGATTTCGAGGCATGGAAATCCAATGATTTCATCATTCCCAGTGGTATCAATGACCAACGACGCCAGGAGCTCTATGACAATGGCTATGTGGTAATTGACAATGTCTCCTACGTGCCCTCTCTTCCTGCACGGGACGCACGGGTGGTACCCCCTCCACCACCACCACCACCGCTCCAGGCACCACCACAGGAATACTATCGGTCCCCGGAAACCCATCGAGTGCCGATTGAACAGGTCGAGGTGGAGGAGGAAACAAAGGAACGGTACCAACCTCCAACGGGGGGCAGCACCAATCCCTACCAAACCTTTTCCTACCCCGAAATCGATGGGGGATGTGGATACGATCCCATCAACCTGGATTACAATCTGCCCATTAATTACAAGGCCGATGCGTGCCAAAAGACCAAGCTCATGAAAGAATACAACAAGAACCTGTTTACCATTCCCCTGCAACCCGGTCTGTACACCCAATCACAGGTGAACCAGCCGTATGCGAGTCAATCCAATCTCGGGATTTCTTTTCCCCAGCCACTGCTCCCTACGGCCCTGCAAAAACGCAATGGGTACGACTCGTTTGTCGAGCTCGCCGAGCCTCTGCCTCCCTCGTATGCACCCTTTCCCAAGACCGACGAGCCTCTGCGCACCGAGATTTATGATCCCCGCTTTACCGGATATGGAACGTCGTACCGAAGCTACTTGGAACCCATGACGGGTCAGACACGATTCTATTACGACGATGTGGATCAGCAAACGAGGTACAATTATTTGACACGCAACAATGTCGATTTTGCCAATTTTGGAACCACGGTGGGTCCCATCAACAACCGGTCTTTGCAGGGTCAATCCCTGTATTCGTACGCCGATCAGACCTATTCCGATAGCCAGGTCACCTTTCGTAATGAGATGCAACAACGACTCATGCACAAGAATAGCAACCGTGAGTGGCAACAGCGCATTGCCCCCATTTCCACCATGAATATGCGCCAGGCAGGAGGAGGCAAGAGCAACAGTGGAGGTGCCTACGCGGGACCTCGTGGCTAGATAATAATATTTTTTTTTTTAATACCAAAAGAAAAAATGTCCAACACTGGAATTACTGGACCCACCGGTCCGCGAGGCAAACGTGGTTGCCCCGGTATCGGCTATCCTGGATTCCCTGGACCACCCGGACCCACCGGCCCTGGCGGTGGTGGATCTGTCATCATCGGGACGGGAGGAACCGGCAACGTGGTCGTATATGATACCACCTCAAAAACCTCTGCGTATTCCGACATTGTTCAAATCACCGATAACGCGGTCATCCCCACACAAGATAACGTATTCTCTCTCGGATCGACAGGTGCCCAATGGAAAGATATTCACGTGGGGGCGGGTACCCTTTATATTGGCGGCACGGCGAGCCTCGGAGCCGATGCACAAGGAAACCTCGTAGGGCCTCAGGGTTTCTTTGCACCTTTTATAACGGTGGGTGGAACCGGTTCTACCGGAGGATGGCAATTATTTTCTACGGGTACGCAGGGAACTCCTGATTTTGCACTCGTGACCCAACAAGTCAGCAACACTGGAGAACCGACTGGTACCATCTATGACCTTACCAGTGTCCCGGGCACGACAGGACCCACGGGGTACACGGGGCCCACAGGAGCGACAGGTACACAGGGAGCCACGGGTCCGGTAGGATTCATGGGTGCGACAGGAGGTGGTTATACGGGTCCCACTGGGTACACCGGTCCTACTGGCTACACAGGACCAACTGGAAATACCGGACCAACAGGCTACACAGGACCAACTGGTTATACAGGACCAACTGGATACACGGGACCCACTGGATACACAGGACCAACGGGCTATACTGGAAATACGGGGCCTACTGGGTGGACAGGTCCTACTGGCAATACAGGTCCTACAGGCTATACAGGACCCACAGGCTACACAGGACTTACAGGCTATACAGGACCAACTGGAAATACTGGAAATACAGGACCTACTGGTTTAACAGGTCCAACAGGATGTACAGGACCTACTGGCTACACAGGACCAACCGGTACTACAGGACCTACTGGTTTAACAGGTCCAACTGGAAATACTGGAAATACAGGACCTACTGGATGGACAGGATACACGGGAGAAACAGGTCCAACTGGTTTAACAGGTCCAACAGGATACACAGGTCCTACTGGTTTAACAGGTCCAACAGGATGTACAGGTCCTACTGGTACTACAGGTTATACGGGAGAAACAGGTCCCACAGGCTACACAGGACCAACCGGTACTACAGGACCTACTGGTTTAACAGGTCCAACAGGATGTACAGGTCCTACTGGTACTACAGGTTATACGGGAGAAACAGGTCCTACTGGATACACAGGACCAACGGGCTATACAGGACCAACTGGAAATACAGGACCAACTGGAAATACAGGACCAACTGGAAATACAGGACCTACTGGTACTACAGGTTATACTGGATTCACTGGACCTACAGGATATACGGGTCCCACAGGATATACGGGTCCTACTGGAAATACAGGACCAACTGGAAATACAGGACCTACTGGTACTACAGGTTATACTGGATTCACTGGACCTACTGGTTTAACTGGACCTACTGGCTACACGGGACCCACTGGATGGACAGGTCCAACTGGTTTAACAGGTCCTACTGGGCCGACGGGTGAGACAGGACCTACAGGCTACACGGGACCCACTGGATGGACAGGTCCAACTGGTTTAACAGGTCCTACTGGCTATACAGGCCCTACTGGGTTTACAGGTCCAACTGGTTTAACAGGTCCTACAGGCAATACAGGACCTACTGGGTTTACGGGTCCAACTGGTTTAACAGGTCCTACAGGCAATACAGGACCTACTGGGTTTACGGGTCCAACAGGATGTACAGGTCCAACTGGATGTACAGGTCCTACTGGCTATACAGGCCCTACTGGGTTTACGGGTCCGACCGGCAATACAGGACCTACTGGGTATACCGGTCCAACAGGCTACACAGGACCTACTGGATGGACAGGTCCTACAGGTCCTACTGGTCCTACTGGAGAAACAGGTCCTACTGGTCCTACTGGCTACACGGGTGAGACAGGACCGACAGGATACACAGGTCCTACTGGCTACACAGGTCCTACTGGCTATACAGGCCCTACTGGGTTTACGGGTCCGACCGGCTACACAGGACCTACTGGGTATACCGGTCCAACAGGCTACACAGGACCTACTGGGTATACCGGTCCAACAGGCTACACAGGTCCTACTGGATGGACAGGTCCTACTGGTCCTACTGGAGAAACAGGTCCTACTGGTCCTACTGGCTACACGGGTGAGACAGGACCGACAGGCTACACAGGACCTACTGGATGGACAGGTCCTACTGGTCCTACTGGAGAAACAGGTCCTACTGGTCCTACTGGCTACACGGGTGAGACAGGACCGACAGGATACACAGGTCCTACTGGCTATACAGGCCCTACTGGGTTAACAGGTCCAACGGGACCAACGGGACAGACGGGATGGACGGGACCGACGGGTGAGACAGGAACTACAGGAAACACAGGTCCAACTGGCTATACAGGGCCAACAGGCTACACAGGACCTACTGGGTATACCGGTCCTAGTGGTTTAACAGGTCCAACTGGCTATACAGGTCCTACTGGCTTTACAGGTCCTACAGGCCCTACTGGACCGACGGGTGAGACAGGTCCAACTGGTTTAACTGGTCCTACAGGATACACAGGACCTACTGGGTATACCGGTCCTAGTGGTTTAACAGGTCCAACTGGATACACCGGACCAACCGGTAATACAGGACCTACTGGTTTAACGGGACCTACAGGCTACACAGGTCCAACTGGATACACCGGACCAACCGGTAATACAGGACCTACTGGTTTAACGGGACCTACAGGCTACACAGGTCCAACTGGATACACAGGTCCAACTGGTTATACAGGTCCTACTGGTAATACAGGTCCAACTGGTTTAACAGGTCCTACAGGATACACAGGTCCAACTGGTTTAACAGGTCCAACAGGATACACAGGTCCTACTGGCTTTACAGGTCCTACAGGCCCTACTGGACCAACAGGATGGACTGGTCCTACTGGTTTAACAGGACCTACTGGCTATACCGGACCTACAGGATACACGGGACCAACAGGATACACAGGTCCTACTGGCTTTACAGGTCCTACTGGCTATACCGGTCCAACAGGATACACGGGACCAACAGGATACACCGGACCTACAGGATACACCGGTCCAACGGGCTATACCGGTCCAACAGGATACACAGGTCCTACTGGTTTAACAGGACCAACAGGATACACAGGTCCTACGGGCTATACGGGACCAACAGGATGGACTGGTCCTACTGGCTTTACAGGTCCTACTGGCTATACCGGTCCAACAGGATACACGGGACCAACGGGCTATACCGGTCCAACAGGATACACAGGTCCTACTGGATACACAGGTCCTACTGGATACACGGGACCCACTGGCAACACAGGACCTACGGGAAATACGGGACCTACTGGCTATACCGGACCAACAGGATGGACTGGTCCTACTGGCTATACGGGACCAACAGGATACACAGGTCCTACTGGTTTAACAGGTCCTACTGGCTATACGGGTCCTACAGGATACACGGGACCCACTGGCAACACAGGACCTACGGGGTGGACAGGCCCATCAGGACTTACTGTTATTGCTCAGTATTCCTACACATCAGGATCGTCGACATATACACCCAACTCTTCAGCGATCTATATTCAAGTGCAAGCGGTGGGTGGTGGTGGAGCAGGTGGTGGGGCCTCTGCGTTAGCGGGTGGTGTCACATGTGGAGGTGGAGGAGGAGCGGGTAGTTATGTGAGTGCTTATTACTCAATAAGTACCATTGGAACGGGTAGTCAAAACTATAGCGTGGGATCGGCTGGAGCTGGTGCGAGTGGTGCCGATGGTGGAAGTGGAGGACCAACGACATTTGGATCAACTCTCATAAGTGCTCCGGGTGGAAGTGGGGGTTCTGCATCGATTAATAGTGCGAATGCTTTGAGTATAGCTGCAGCATCGGGAGGGGCGGGAGGAGGTGTTCCTACTTGTAATTCCTCGATCGGCAACCCAACGCTTGTATCGGGTGGTGGAGGTGGAGGTGGATTTGGTGTTTACAGTAGTGGCACCTCCACTTATGGTGTTACATCAGGAGTTGGAGGAGCCTCTTATTTTGGTGGTGGAGGTTATAGTAATAGTGCCATAACGGCTACTTCTGCAAACGGTAGAGCAGGGGTTGCCTATGGGAGTGGAGGAGGGGGAGCTGTTAACATTAACAATGCGACTCCAAGATTAGGTGGAGCTGGAGCCGGTGGTGTGATCATTATAACAGAATTCAGGTCATCCTAAGCGTTTCGAATAATTCTTGCACTGCTTCCTGATTTTCTTTTTGATGCAATACACTATTGTGTTTTCCCCTCCATTCCAGGTAATGAATTTGGTCGGGATACTTGGATTTCAGTGCGAGATACAATAATTGGGATTGGGATTCCGACACCACCTCGTCGTTCTTGGCATGCATCAAGACAATGGTTTGATGGTCCAACTCTTGATAACAATGTATGGCATCCAAAGGTACGGACGGTAAAACGGGAAGGATCAAGGCCTGCAACAGAGGAGGTACAAATTCAGCGATTGTGTCGTGGAGGGAGGCCACTCCATTCATGTGCACCACCCATCGGACATGATCTTTCAAGGAAGAAAACACGTGGGCGGCCACCAAGGCCCCCAAGGATTCCCCCCAAAAACCCAGTGTGTGCATCCTCGGATGTTTTTCGATAATGTGGCGGCACGCTGTTTCACACTCCTCTACAATGGAGGGCAGCCACAGCGGTAAGGAAGCACTCAATCCAAAACCTGGGTACTCCAAATTATAGATGCGGTATTCGGGCAAGATTTGCTGGAGAATATGAATATTGGCGATGCGGGTGGACACATTTCCCGCATTGCCATTAAAATACACCATAATCTTGTCTTGCTCACTCGTGGTGGATCTCGGAGGGTACATCCAGCACCCCATTTCATTGTCCAAATAGATTTCTTCGTGGGTGTTGGGAGGAGGTGTTTCCACCATGTGGAGAATGGGAAACAGGAAAAAACATCCCCGGTGCAAAAAAAAGAGGAAATAGGTGAGGAAAATAAAATAAAGCCATACCATGATTTTATTTTCTTGGAAAACAAAGTTTTTAAACTTCTACAGAAGAAACAATCGAGGCGATGCATGAAAAACCGTCCTTTTCAAAACGCACTTCGACGAGCTCGACATGCAATCGATCGTCTTTGCGGTAGGTTTTATGCGTCTGGGTATTCAAGAGGTAAAAGGATGAAAAATCTTTTTGCACCTCGTATTCCGTGGACAGGGCAATCGGAATCAGGATACGAATCTTATTTTCCATAATAAAAATACCGTGATGAAAAATTTTGTCAATCTGCACCTCCAAACGGTCGCCTACACGGGGTAGATAGAGCAGTGCCCGGACTTGGACCATGAAAAACACATTGGGAACCATGCTCATAATTTCTTCATTGAGGATGCGCTCGATTTCCTGAATCTCGAGAATGTATCCATATTCCTTGAAACTCTTGTTTTCATACTTTTCACGAATCGAGTTCAAGAGATGGTCCTTGTAATCAGCATCAAAATACTCCGGGGCCAGACAAAACCGGAGATTGATTTTCTGGAGAATCGCATTTTTTTGGATACTCATTCTTTGTTATAGAGTCGTTGGATTTCATGATCCTCTTTTCAGTTTTTACATGTCCACCAGGGCTTGGTAGCTGTCCTTGGGGGTATTCGGATTCCACGACCATTTGGCCAGGCGTCGGAGTTTGGGAGGTACCACCAGACGTGGTTTGTCCACTTTGACTTTCTTGACTTTTTTCGTCTTGGGGAGACCACGGGCAGGCGCCTTTTTGGATTTTTTACGAGACGTGGAGGAACCCGTTGGTTGTTTTTGTTGACGGACCGCCAAGGCCGCTTTCTTGATGCGTGTCTGACGCGTGGTGTACAGGAGGGCCGCTGTCTTGTAGGAAATTTTCTTGTCGCTTTTCCAGTGGAGCCTTTCGATCCATGAATCGATGGTGTGGTGGTCGTCCATGTTTTTTCTTTTATTGGGTATTGTTGGACGTTATTGGGTGTTGTTGAATGTTATTGGATGTTGTTGGATTTGGATGTTGTTGGATGGGGAACATTGAGAGGGGAAAAACATCAGTTTTTTTAGGCCTTTCAAAAAGGCATGGTAGAAAATTAATTTATCTCGTAGGGATAGAGATAGAAAACATGACTGGATTCAAAGATTTGGTCAACAACCAACTCACAGATAAGAATACTTTACATTCTTATCTCGATCTCTACCAATCCCTCTTGGAAGAAAAAAAAGGATACCGCGACGCATATTTTAGAAGTGGGAATCCGGGACGGAGGAAGCATCCAATTATGGAAAGACTTTTTCCAAGGAGCGACGATTTACGGACTTGATATTGTCGATTCGATCCATCCATCCATCGGCATCGATTCGAAAGAATCCCAGGGTCCAACTCCATTTTTCCAATGCCTATGACGAAACATGGTTTCGTAAAACATTTTTAGACAAGGGCCTCCAATTCGACATGATGCTGGACGATGGTCCCCACACATTGGAGAGTATGATTGAGTTTATTCGATTGTACTCGCAAATCATGAAAAGCAATGGCCTCCTGATTGTGGAAGATGTACAATCTCCGGATTGGTTTCCCCATCTCCTTGCAGCGACACCTGCCCACCTTTTACCCTATGTGAAAACCTATGATCTTCGTGCCAACAAGGGACGGTATGACGATTTGGTATTTACGATTGACCTACGTTCTGGGGTGTAATTATTCCGGGATTCAATGAAAATTTCATTCTACATTGTCCTCATGCCGCCGGCGCCGCTACGCGGTGCTGTTGCTGTACATGTTTGGGTTTGGAGGCACTGTTGCTGTGCATGACGCTGTAGAGATTGTAGGCGTACAGACCGATGCCCGCAAGGCTTACAAACAGAATAATGGAGGTGAATGTGGTGGCCAATGTTTCGGGTGATTTCTTGGCCAGCCCGTTGAACACGGAAAGGGTCCAGGCAGCCACCACAAAAATGAAAAGGAGAATGGCACCACCAAGGTATTCATTAAAGAGGAGCGCCTGGTGGCCCGCGGGAAGGCTCTTTTGAAGGAAAAAGACCACCACAATCAAGGAAAGAATGAGGACAATCAAGTTGATGACATAGACCTTGTTAATGTCTGCCACTTTCTTGCCATACTTTTCCTCAAAGGCCGTGTCCCCGATACGGGCATGCTCTCCAATGAGACTGGTGCACTTGATGGTCATGTAGATGGCGTACACAAACAGAATCAAAAAGACAAGAAAGGTCATGATGGGGAGAGGGCATTTGTACCACTGAGGGCTTGCCAGACATTGTTCCAAAGATTTTTTTTGTGTGGGCATATTTTTTAATTTAATATTTACCTAAAAAGAATTATTTTTTTATTGAAAAACAAATGAGTGCAGGAGGATTATCTTATGATTGTCTGGTCACTTCCCGCAAGGTCACGCTGCCCAGTGTCGAAATGTGGGGAACCAATATGAATATACTCAAAGATCCACCAAAGTCTCTCTACACACGACGCATTGACAAGGTAGGTGATACCCAGCAGGTCTTGTTGGCGCAGGAAGCTTCCGGCGACCGCATTGCCGAGTGCATCAATGTCTATGCCCGTGGTGTGAATCCCATGGTCAGCGTCTCGTACGACAACAATAGCAACAATGCCGGTGCCCGAGGTTCCATTGTCAGCAATTTCAACACCTCGGTTAAGCTCCCCTACAAACCCGAGGTTTTCCATCCCCCCGTATTCCGCCAGGAAGATCTCATGCCCCTGTCCCGCCAACCACGCAACTGGTTCTATGCGCTGGCCAACCCCGAGATTCCCAATATCGTGCACCAGATGAGCTGTCCCGAGGGAAGATCGGCCGTGTGGGAATCCGACCGTGTGCTCCACGCCGATGCCCCCGCCCGTATTCAGTACAATAACGAGGCGCCTCTGACCAATTCGGAGCTGCCCGCCATGCACAAATCCATCCGTCAGGACGACCTCCAGGCCGACCGTTTGTGGGCAACACAGCCGCAGCGTAGCGATCCCGTTGCCCCCCTACAAGAACACGCCAACCCCAAATCGATTCAACAAAACAAATTATTGTACCAGATTCTTTCCAATCAATCCGGAAACAAGAATCTGAGGGATGCCCGGGATATGGTCCAGACCATCCAGACGCGTGCCCTGCAAGAAGAGGTGCCAATCCATCAGGTGGTTATGAATCCAAGCTACCACGAATCCGGGTTGGATCGTGCGTACCACGAATCCTCTTCCTCGTCGTTTGGCCACACATTGCACGAAAACGCCCCGCAGGTGCCCAAGGATGCACAGGTCTCGGGCATGTTTATGAAGGATACCCAGAAATTCAACCCGACCACCATGAAAGAAGCCAGCCATGATTACCTCTACAAGGAGGTGCGCACCAAACCCACACAGACCTACCTCTGGAAAAAAGGCGTCGATCACGAGGCGCTGGCCAAGGCACCTACGCGTACGCTGCCCCTGTTTCACACGGAAACCAACAAGAAGGGATTGTACACCAAGGCGAATGTCGTACCCGATGCCCTGGCCAGTGGACCCATCGACCACGACAAGCGTCATTCCTCGGTCGAATCCAATCGATCGGTACCGTACAATGCCACCGACGTGGACCGATTCCGTAATGTACCCCTTTCGGTGCGGGAGGATACGAGGCACACGTCGGTTCAAAGCGTCGTCTCCAGGGACAAGGCTTCACTCCAGGATGTCTTGTACAAGGACACGGTGGAACCCTCGATGCGTTCCAATCTCCCTTCCACAGAGGCCTACAGCCACAAGACGTTTTTTGATCAGAATGGGGAGATGGGAGACATGGAACTCCGAGAAAAGCGAATCACCCATATGGAAGCATCGACAGCGAGGGATACGACCGCCATGGGGTATGATGTCTACCATATCCAATCGACGGATGGATCCAAAAATATTTCCCATGCGCCCTCGGCAGGGTCGTTTGATCCTACACCCAGCAACGTGCCCATGGTGCATCGACAGTATGATCATGGGTCGGAGAGGCCCGTGGTGGCGAACCGTCATGTTCAGAACCGGGCGAGCTCCCAATATTTTGAACGGTTTTCCGATCCCCCGACATGGGCGCAACAAAAGTAAAATGACTTGGAAAATACCGTGGAATAAAGAAAAACTTTCTTATCTTGAAAGATAAGAAATCTCATCACTACCACCCGCCACCGCCACAGGGGCTCGAACCCTGGACTTTCGGCTTAAAAGGCCGACACTCTACCAACTGAGTTATGGTCTCTTAAATAATGTTAATGAAAAATGGACATTTCATACAACTTTTCGATAATAATACTTTTGAGTGTAAAAGAGTGCAAAGTAGGAGTATAAGAATGAGAATTCAAAATACGAATTTTCCAAATTTTTTGTTTCGAAATTTCCAACAACCACTCTGGCATGTTCTCCAAAAATTTATGTATTCTTCTTATCGTTCGAGGATACACCACCAAATTCATATCCATTTCATCATAAAGTGTATCATCATTATTGATTCTCAATTCCAACCCTTTTACAAACGAAAGAAAATGTCGGTCATACATTGAAAACCAAAAATCATTCAACCTTTCTTTTTTGTTCAAAAAAAATGGAAAAACTATATTCAACCGATCCTTTTCCAAATCTAAATAACAATGAATCACCTTTCGATGCCACTCCCGATTCAACTCTCGAATCTTTAATTTTTCTGTTCCAGTTAAGAAAGATTGTATAGAAAAAGAAATATCATCTTCCGGACAAAAATAGGAACGCTCCATGATTTAATTCTTTTTATACAAGATTTTGAAAAAATATTCCACTTTTTTCAAAATCACACATCTTACGGGAACCTATGGTAGCGACCCATTCAGAGCGAGATACCGCGGAGAAAGCTCTGAGGATAGACGACCAGCAAAAGAGAATTTATTTTCTTCTTGCCTAGGAATAGGAATCATCATCATGTCGCCTACGTACATTGCACAAACACCCTATGGTGTTTGTACTTACCAACAACTCTCCAATGGCACCCTCAAGGGCTCTATACAATTTACTGATCTCTCGGGTGTCTCTGCCGTCCACATTCACTCTGCAGCCTCGGGGAACCCCATCCTGGTCTGGCTGGCCACGTCGTGTCAGTGGGAGGCGGGGGTGGCCCAGACTACCCCTCTGGCCAATGCGCCTTGTTGTGCCCGTGGATCCTCCAACCCCAACTGTTCCTTGAAAGCTCCTCCCGGAACTCCCTACACCAAACGCGCCAGCTATACCACCTTTTCTTTTTGCGTACCATTGCCTGAGGGATGCACCGGGGAGACCTGTCCATGGACAAGCGAGGGAACGCTATTGAATTTTCATGGCTACGATTTCCAGTACATGAAAAAGGGGTGCCCCTCCTCGGGCACGCCCGGTGCCGATATGATTCTCAGTGTTCCCTTCACCGCACAATCGTAGAGGGATCTTTTCGTTTCCGAGCACATCGTGATTCCAAGACGGGACGCTCGATTTCATGCAGTGTCGAGGGTGTCTGGGAAGACACACGTTTAGAGGGTCGACAGTAGGGATAGTCTTTGGATTGTGCATGTGGTCGTCCACAGGCTTTCAACTTTCCAGTTTTCAGGTAGTGGCACACATCAACCCATTCCTCGTCAAACCATCGAACCAATGGTTTTTCTGTAGGGGCGGTGGTGGTGTCCCTGTCGGTGTACGTGCCTCCTCGTTGTTTGTAGGTGCGGACGAGCCACCCCGAGGCGTAGGCGCTGGGCCAGACGGCAAATTTTTGCTTGGCTTCTTTCTTGACCGCCTCGTACAATCGAGGATTGGTGGGAGTCGGCATTTTATCCTTGCCCAATAAAAAAAAATATACATTTCCTTGTTGGATCAGAGATTCTATATGCATCCACGGTGTAGGATCAAAACCCGCCTCATGTACTTTTACTAGATTCCAATGCCTTTAAAATAATTTGTCGGGGGTGCAAGATCTTGTAATAATCGACATTCTCCCGTACAGGCAAGTGGAGAATCGGCCATTTCACCGTCGAATTCATGTCGTTGGAAGCCACCAGGGGCAAGAGAAGCCATTGGTAGAGTCCCAAGAGGGTGGGGGATACGGTTTGAATCTTCAAGCTTGTCGAGTAATGCTCGGGGAGGATGGTGCGGCACAGTCTTTTTATTTCGTCGGGAGAGAGGTTGCATGCCTTGATGAGGATATGGTCGCCATAGTCGGTGTAGACAAAATTTTGGTATTCATTGGGGGTCTGCAAGAGAAAGGCAATGTGGTGCAACCACGTCCAAAAATTTTTTTGGAGGAAAATTTTCAATAATCCATCCACTAAATCCACGGATCGGGTAAAATCACGGCCTCGAGGCACCATCTGCGACAGAGGAAAATAGCCAAAACGCGTTTCCGAGGGTTGGCAGCGTTTTTGGATCGGTGCAAGATTTTTGGCGACAATACCTCGTACAAACACCTCGATATCGTCCACCACTTGTTTTTCTTGCAACGTGGAGAAATGGGTAGCCTCGGGATAGATTTGATAGAATGTACGGGCGAGGGGAACATCGATTTTTTCCCATAGATCCGAAAGAATATGTTTGAGGGGCAAACGCTCATCTTGACCTCCCGCCACAACCAGCACCGGAGGATCCACCTTTTCTTGGTCGATCCCTGGGTAATACCACGCCGGTCGACGGCTGTTGAAATGACTGTTGAGCAGTACGATTCCCTGGACATTTTTTTGAGGGGCATCCTGGAGAGCAAAATATCCACCGAATGAATGACCAAGGATGACAGAAGGTTCGGAAAACGTCCGTCTTCGGAACCAACCATAGGGTTGAACGGAAACTGTGGCATTGATATCGACGAGGCGTTGTTGCAAGGCCCCGACCAGAGGATCGTACATGGTGCGGGGAACGTGGGATCCACGATACAAGATGATTTGAAATAACAAGGGTAGGAAACGCATCGCTATGATTTTTTTTTTAGTCTTGGACAAGAGTAAAAAAAATTTAACAAATGTGTTTTAATGCGACTGCTTCTCTCGTTTCTTTTATCACGGGCATCCTCGTGGCCGTGGCCGTAGGAATAGTGGCACTCCAGAAACAATATGTGTCGCTGGCCCTCCTTGCGTTTGGATGGATATGGGTCATTGCCATGCAATGGTGGGAATTCATGGTGTGGCGCCAGTGGCAGACCGAGGTGGCGTCCCGCATGGCCTATGTATTCAACATGATGCAGATCCCGGTACTGTTCCTCTTGTTTTCTCTCGTGCCCAACCTTCCTCCAGCACCACGCATGGTGGCGTCGGTGATTGTAGCAGCCTACCTTTGCATCATGCTTTATCCCCTACCCAGTGAAGAAATCGAGGTCCGTCATGGGCACCTCGATTATTCGTGGTGGAAATCTCGTGTCCGTATCATTGCCTATTTTGTAGGCTTGATTTCCATCTTTCTCTTGCTGGTGCGGCCCTGGGCATGGAGCGTGGCGTGTATCCTCTCCCTGATGATCCTGTGTGTACTGAGCCGATTGTTGTACCACTCGGAGAATGTGGCGAGCCTTTGGTGCTTCTTTGCCGTCTTTTTTCCACTTTGGGCACTATTGCTCCGATGGTATTTGTAGGATGTTTTCAATTCGAGGAGAGCAATTGCAACCACCAAAAAGGACTAATTTGTTCATAAATATTATCACCAAAAGCATGATACGCCTCCATGGTGAGTTGTGTGAATTCTTCCGGGGCCAAATGTCCGGATAAATATAATCGGTGAACAATGGCATTGTGGGTCGCAAAAAATTCAGGTCCATGGTTACCATTAGTTTCCACTATACCTGCTTTCAAATTCACTTGGTGGGCTAGTTCGTGCAATCCTGTCTGGAGATGGCTTGGTAAACCATGGCGATCCATGGGGTTGATGACAATGGTATCGTCATACTGTGCACCGTATACATACTCTATTCCAGCTGTTTCCAAATATCTTGCCTGAATACTCAAATATTTGGTGTGTTCCGGTGCAACCTGCAACATGAAATGTTTCATTCGAAGGAAATCGGGGCGTTGTTCCAAGTGAAAATTTCGGGGACCTATGTAAAGAGGAGACGGATGATGCATACCTTGGAAATGATCCGGAATATAAAAAGAGGCGCGTTTCAAGGAAACGGGTTTCACGTCGAGCATCGTATACCCCCGCCTCGCTATTTTTTCCAACTCGTGGACAAAGTGGGGAGACACTAGGGATTGTTTGTTTCTGGACAATTCGTGCGTTTGGGATGCAGAACAGTGTCGGCACAAGGAGGGTCCTGTGCTCGGTCGACGCAACAATGCACCATGGGTGGTGCTGCTAGGAGAACGTAAGAGTGGTATCGGTTCCGACTGCCGACGCAACAGTGTACCATGGGTGGTGGGGATAATGTTTTTTCTTACACGTCGAGTACGACGCAACAACGAACGTGAAAGACCGATTTCCTCCCGAATCAGCGACGTTTCAGGAGCGATCCAGTTGGACAACACAGAACCTACATTCAGAGCCTTGGATAAAAAACTCATGTGTTTTTATTCACCCCTATTTTTTTTTTTGGTCTTATTCTTCATTCCTCGTCTTCCTCCACCTCGTCTTCTTCGTCCGACACTAATTCTTTTTCCCGAACCATTTTCTTTTCCAGAGGATACGGAGGATCATCCAGGTACTCGGGAAGCACATACTGAAATTTGTACTGCTGACACACCTGGATGTCGTTGCGCTGGAGATCGTTCACTTCTCCATTCTTTCCCTCACGACCCACAACTTTTCTGGAGAGCTTGTCAAAAACGAGACGTGTAGGATCGTGCACATACCTTCCATGCTGATTTCTCCGAATAAGAAGAATCGGTCGTTGTGCCACGTCTTCGACGGCAATGGAGGGCCGCATCGAAATCCCCAAGAGACGAACCGCCATGTCGTGTTTGGTCCCTTTGACGGAAAGATTCTTTTCCAGACACTGCTTTGTCAACTCTGGTTTGGAGTTTTGCCGTATAAAGGCGTTCAACCTCTTCAGCTCTTCTGGATTCATTTAGATTCCCGTTTTTCATTCCTTAAAAGATTTTTTTTTTTCCCATCAATTTTACAGACTTGACAAAGTCTCCATCACTCTTTTTTTCACTCCACGCCTGTTGGTGGGCCAAGAGTTTTTGGATCGTGGGGAGGGGATCGTTTTTCCACGCAATTTCATACCGCGCCTCGTGGACAAGGACGAGTAAAAAACAAGTGTTCTGTCCCAAAAGCCACGCATTCAGGGCTGCTTCCAAAAACTGCTCGTCTCTCGCCTCGGTGGAATAAACAATGTGGTGAGCACGTTGTTTCCCCATCTCCCACAGGGGAACCGTTCCCGATAGTTCGCCCATCTGGATTTCTTTTTGGAATTGGAGCACCGATTTCTTGTCCACGCACCGGGAAAGACGTTGGGACGCCTCGTCCAGGATCGCGGGAGTCAGCCAATCGAACCGGCGGATCTGGCAGTTTTTGAATTGGTACCCCGAGGTCTGACACACCCGTTCGGTGCTCTTGCGCAAAAGGTTTTCGATGGGATTCGCGGAAACCGACAAGAGTCGATCTTGGGAGGCATAGGGCATGGTACCCGTCCTCTGATATTCAAAGTACCAGGGAATGGCCACGGCATTGATCTCACTTACATTTTCAGGAGGACCGTCGGACTGTTCGACCACCGAGGGGATCTCCATCCTCACAGAGTCTGAACTCTCCTTGATCTTGGTGATGGAGAGACCAAGCATGCATTCCTGTACTACATCCACCGGCAGATAACGCAGCAGCTCCTTGATTTTAAAAGAGGTGGTTTTTGTGGTTCTAGAACCTACGGAAAGGATACGATCCTCACGGAACCGTTTGCTTTTTTCGACCCAGCAGCACTCTTCGATCTTGTCCCGTTTCAGAAAGGAGGCATAGGGGCTCGTATCCTCGTGAAACACAGTGAGACCCACACGGGCTCGAGTGAGGGCGACGTAGAGGGTGTTGGGAATCTCAAAAGGGTCCAGATCCTTGCCATAATACCGGAAATAATGCTCCGAGAAATCAAAGACGAGGACGACGGCGCGTTCTAACCCCTTGACCTGGTGAAACGTGCTAAACACCATCTTGTGGCGGACCACCTCGTCGGCTATTTTTTCGTCGTCGGTCGTAGGAACATAGACGGGAATCCCTTTTTCGGTGAGACGATTGGCGAGGATGCGGACGGGGCTCTGACTGCATTTCACACTCGGGGCTAGCACA
>Ga0214921_10006072_pt1 | contig 16728 bp, 18 predicted proteins | sample LL1505_MetaG_FD_177992 | JGI IMG/M metagenome (GOLD analysis project Ga0214921, IMG submission 177992) | Freshwater microbial communities from Lake Lanier, Atlanta, Georgia, United States - LL-1505 | ecosystem: Environmental > Aquatic > Freshwater > Lake | place: USA: Georgia | collected...
TAAACGTTGAATCGAAATCGATTGGCGTCTTTCGGGAGGTTGAAACAGCGTTTCTCGCTCTAATTGAAAAAGGTATAGAAGATGGGTACATCTTGAAGGAAATATACGTGAATAACAACACCCCAAATGTTACAATCGATGATGCGTATAAGTCTCTGGGCGACGGATCGCAAAAAGTTTGTGATGTATATAACGAGATGAGTCGATTGCGACGCGAAAAACAAGCGCAACATATGGAATTAATTCGACCTTTCATAAACACGACCAAAAAATTTGCATCACATCTTTATGAAGAGTATATCGCCCCGGATGAAGGTGATCTAGAAGATATGAACGAAGGATTGCAGCGATTGGGCGAGTATTGTGCTATCAAAGAGTTCGTGGAAAATTTTAGAGGTTCTGTGTGTGCGAACGAACTTCAATAAAAATGATTTTGTGTGTAAATTTATATTCATAAACATATAATCTAATCATAATCGAATATGCAAGTCTACGTTCCCATTTGGACTTTTAGCGATTGGATAAGTTCTGATACGGAAACGATTGGCGTCTATCGAGACGCCGGTTCAGCGTTTCGAGCTCTAATCAAAAAAGGCATAGAACAGGAATATATCTTGAATAAAACACAGAGAGTTACATATGTTACATATGACACACCGGAAAAATTCGCGGAATTTCTTTATGAAAAGTATATTGCGGATGAAGAAGGTAATCTCGAAAATATGAACGTAGGATTGGAAAATTTACGCTGGGACTGCGGAACTAGTGATTTTCACGAACGCTTTATCGGCTGCGTTTGCGCGAACGAACTTCAATAAGACTGAATAATTTCATTTCAATATAATAAGACCAAATTTATATCTAAAAATTTAGATATAAATTTCTTGCTATTACTATTGCTATTACTATAAGGGCTTATGATAAGGTCTCCGGGAAGATTCGCACGCCAGCACAGCTCCTTCGTAAAACACACGAAAAGGTTTTAGTGTGAGATGGTACATCTTAGCCAACTCTTCGTATTTTTGTTGGCAATCATCTCGTAATTCTCGAAGATCGTCGAGAATATCCTTTTCATTTTGCGTTGTTATTTGGCTAACAATGAGTTCAAATTGTTCTCTAAAAAACTGGATGAGTTCAAGCTCTTTTTCGCGAGTCGGTGTCAACGGTTCGGTTAGAAGGTTGTCGGCATACGTAATATAGTCATCATAAGTATTCTGTAACATTAGAAAATACAGCTTATTGTCTGTATAATTAGGCATACGGAGTGTGAGATGTTGTTCGAAGTGATCCATTATTAGAATATTAGAACGTTAGAATGAATATTTATAATAAGTACAAATGCGTGAAATTTCATTTTTTATATAATAAAATGGAATGGTATGAATATCCTAATAATAATCGTCCGGTTATGCTTGATATAGACGAAAAAGGATACAATCTAAACAGTATACATCCAAATCTATTGAATACACGTGTTGCCGACGCTTATATGGTATATAATCAGGCAATTAGACCAGGTCCAGATTGGGTAAGAAAAACGACATATATACCAATAGGTTCTGATCCGGCTTTATCTAATTCTCATCGTTATAACGGCGACCAACGCCGCGCCGCGAGTATAGAAAAAGACGGATCGCCTTTGGAAAATAATTCATGTCGCGCAAAAAGAGCATTCATTACACAATTTTGTCACCAAGAACTTGATAGAGCTGGTCACATATGCACAAGTCGTGATAAAGATGAACGGTTACGACTAAAACATAATAAATGGATGAATTGTCGTAATATTAGAGCCGCGTTTCAAAACTCGAATTGCAGAATTGGCACCGAAAGCTCAACATGGGTCGATCCTAATGATGACGGACATCTTAAAAGAATTAAAGTAAGTGCAAACGAAGCAAAAAATTGTGTAAATATATATAATGATCCAGAACGAGTGGCGAGTCGCGCATTCGCTGCTGGAGAAGAACTACCGGTGCCTGTGGTTCCTGCGGTGGCAAGTAGTGGTAGTGTGGGCGCAAAAGTAAGACATGATAAAAGAGTATCAAAGCCTGCTGTGGCAATGCACGCAAAATTAAGACCGCGTGTCGAACCCCCTCCCGTAGTGATCGAAACGGAAGATAAAAAAGTTAAAAAGCCGTCCTCAAAATTCAAAGAAAGAGTAGCAGCTGCCTTGGTTAGACCTAATAAATTTTTATCAAGGCGTAAGAAAAGTAAGACAAAAAGTGCGACGAAGAAAAGTAAGAAAAGCAAGAAGAAAAGTAATACAAAGAAAAGCAAGAAGAAAAGTATACGAAGACGATAACTTGATCTCAAATACCGAGAAAATTTATTAGTAAACAATTTACATAATTTAAAATAAATTGTTTACTAATAAATGGTAGTAGTAGCATTAATAATTTTACTGGCCATCGCATTAATAACGGCTAATATAGTGCGACTTTATAAAAAGAGACAAGAAAATTATAACGATAATCCGCGTTATATAACCGGAACCCCTTATTTCTCGGAAAAGGATCCTGACTATACAGAATACAATCAATACGCTGCCTATGACGAATATAGCGGATGCGATAAACCTATAAACCCGATCTATGTCCAATATGAAAAAAACATACCATCCACGTTACCAGCGTCTAATAAAATGTGGACGGCCCCCGATAGTGGCACCTATATCAATCTTTTGTAATTTCTTATTAAGTCTTACATTTACTATAAATGTAAGTTATTGTAAGTTATAATATAAGTTATACCTTATTTTTTATGTGATCGTTTTGTCTTTTTTGACTTTTTGGCACTCTTTTTGGCTTTTTTGGAACTATTTTTCGTCTTTTTGATACTCTTTTTGACCTTTTTAGCGCTCTTTTTAGCGCTTTTCTTTACCTTTCTAGAGGTTTTTTTCTTACCAAACCCATAACCGTGAAATTTAGGGTATACACGATCGTTTCGTAGTCTGATCTCTTCTCTCATATCATTCATGATGTTTTCTTTTTCACTTACGAGAAATGTATTGTAAAATCGGTTTCGGTAATTGTCCCACGAAAGGGTTTGCTCACCTCTCGCGCGTTGTTCATTTTTGGCAAATTGAAACATTCCATAGAAGTAATCGTTAAGTTGATTAACGTTGATTTCATGGACATTAGCCACATTCGGGACATTCAGGACATTCGGGACATTCGGGATATCAAGTACACGGACATTCGCAAAATCCGCGTTTAAATTGAGCGGCTCAAAATCGACTTCCATAACCCTATTTTCTCTCGCTAGACGAGGCGCTGCAGGCGCAGGTGGGATACCAACGGGTCGGGCATTCATAAAATCCAAGTTTAAATCGCGTGGCTCTAAATCATTTTCCGCAACTGCATTTCGTCTTCTAAGTTGAGGTAGAGGCGGTGGCGGTGGGATGTTCATTTATATATTACGTAATATATTATATTACGTAAATAATTTTATAAAAAATCAGAGAAACTGTACATATCTCGTGCCATTCTCATAGCCGAAATCACAATCTCATCGAATAACGGAAATTCGGAATCGGTAATAACGATTTGTTTTAGATACGTAAGTTGTAGCCTGAATTTCTCATTGGAGAATAGATCGCAGAAAAATGAGAAGCAAGAACAAAACTTATCGTCGTAAAAAATATCAGGGTCTTTACAAAGTTCGTACAAATTAGGATAAAAACGCTCGGTTGGACACCACGCTGTTACGTATCGAACAGGCTTTGCGGAAAGCATCCAATTATAGTACTTGTTGGGCCGATAAAGATTAAGGTAGATGTTTTTATGAACTTTTGTTAAAAAAACAAATTGTTCGTAATTAAACGGCGAGATTCGTTTTCTCCATTTGTTCCTCAATACTTCTCTCTTGTTATGGGCCTCGTTAACGTATTCAATCGATCGTCGAAGATCGTAAGAAAATATGTTACACACCAATGACACGCATGTCATACTACTTCGCCCATGCCCCCCGCGGCAGTGAATGTATATCTTTTTACCGGACGCGAATTTCATTTTCAAAAAGGCGATCATCTTACAATAGGATATCGTGCACACAGGAAAACTATTATCGACGATTGGGAAAGAATGGTATTCGGCAAGGCAAAAGTATGATGGTTCTTCCTTTGGCATGGTCAAATCAAGGATGATATCGAACTTCTCGCTGAAAAGCCTATTTGCCATGATTTGGTTAGGAAATGGGCCAAAATAAATACGCTGATCAATAATACAACTTAGCCAATCATAAAGATAATCTGTTTCGGAAAAAATTGGCATATTCTTATTTTATTATAAGATTGTTCAATTAAATTAGAAATAATCGCCAAATAAAGGCCGTGCGGGCGTTTGTATGTTAAAATTAATATTTTTAATATTTTTAACATTTAAGGATGTCCGTTATCATTAAATATTAACTATAATAACTATGACAATCACGTTTGTGTCCGCTTTTTATGCGCCTTCGACGTCATCTGTTTATCGATCAACCGAGTTTTATTTTTCAATGTTTGAACATCTCGCATCAACTCAATTGCCTATTTTACTTTTCTTGGACAAGACGTTACGTGATCAAGGCGAACGTCTTCTCGAACAATATCCAAATCTAAAAATCGAATATACAACACTTGAAAAACCGTGGCTTCCCGATAATGAATTGGTTTTACCGACAACCCGAAATGAGGTAAAAGATACTGTCGACTATTTCCACATTCAACTTTCCAAACTTCGTCATTTATCGCGGGCGTCTCAAATGGTCCATACAACTCACCTGGCATGGATCGATTTTGGCATTTTTCATGTGATGAACGATAAGGATTATGCTAAACAATTGCTTCAAGAAATCTATGAGATCAAACTACCTCTTAACATCGTTTTCTCACCAGGCTGTTGGGACCCTCGAACTAAGAATTTAGAATATTTTGATCACGACGAAATCGAATGGTACCATTGCGGCGGATTTATGATAGGAGACACAAAGCTTTTCAATGATTTGTGTGAAAAACAAGATGCTCTCGTGAGACGGTATCTACCAACACTCACTTGGGAAGTTAATTATTGGTCGATGATGACCGACTTCGCGGTATACGCGGCTGATCACGATGAGACCATGTTAAGTGGTCTAATCAATTTAGGGTTATAATTATTTATCCTTATCCTGGTTATAAAACGTTTGTCGCAGATCACTATATGAATAACGTTGTTTACCAATTCGTTGATTAAGGATAAACCATCCTCCTTTTTCCATTGATCCTCTCCATATTTGGTCGTTAATATAATACCAGTGTTCGCGCGTCATTTCCAACATTTTGGCACCATACGAAAGATATTCGATCAATTCATCATAACAACATTGATTGACAAGATAGGCTGACGCATTTGCTGCATATGAAATCGTGCTTAATACATCATCGCGACGAGACGGCGGGTGTGTGTCATAAAGATGATATGTCAGCAACAATGCCTTAAAAGGGATGGACTGGTTAAAAAAATGAGCGAGACGTTGATCCAATACATCGCGACTAACCTCAAATTCAAAATCATCTTCGAAAATGAGAATGTTTTCATAGCCCTTTTCTTTTGCTAGTTTGATGACGGACAGATGTGATAATGTACAGCCCAGAGCCGGATGATCAGGTCGATTGATTGCTGCAAAACGTTCAACTTGTGATTGGCGAATATTCATTTTTTCACATTCTTGCGTGAATTCAATTAACCGATCTTGCCGTTTATCAAGGTTAATTAAAAATATGCGATCGATTCGGTTCATAATGTTTTTTGTATTGATATATTCGGTAAGACCCGTCAAAATCGTTTCGTTATGGTTCGCTTTATAGGGAGTAAACCCTCCCATCATGGCCCAGTAATTTACTTCCCATGTGAGTGTCGGTAGATGCTGAAAGACCAGATCATTTTGACGTTTATAAAAATCCGGAAAAAGCGTTCTATCTCCTACCATAAAACTCCCGCAGTGATTCCATATTGCGTTATCGCGAACGAGATTAGATGAAGGTTTGTCGTACACCCAACAACTTGGAGAAAAGACTTGATTCAAAGGTAATTCCATGATTGAAATCTCTTGAAGTAGTTGTTGCGCACGAGCAGCATCCTTAAACATATGAAAAATACCAAAATCGATCCACGCCAAATGAGACGTGGTAACCATTTCGGTAGCCTTCGATAGATGTCGAAGTTTAGAAAGTTGAATAAAAAAATAGTCAATGGTGTCTTTTCGTTGATTTCGTTTTTCTGGTAAAACAAACTCTTCCACCGGTAACCATGATTTGTCCAGTGTAGATAGATGGATCTGCACATTAGGATAAGTCTCACTCAAATGTTGTGCACGGTCAGCTAACTTCTCGTCCAAAAATAGAATGATAGGTAGATTCGTTGACGCGAGACAATCAAACATAGAAAAATAGGTTTCGCTCGTTCGATATTCGGTAGAAGGTGTAAAAAATGCCGTGACAAATGTAATCATATTTATTACATTTTATTGTTTATTTTTAAACCTATAATTTTACACTAATTTAGTTACTATATTTGTCCATAAACACATTGGTAGAACCAATTTTTCAATTACATTTGTTCGAATTAAATGATCAATTGCACCACGCGTGGCTTCATAATCATCAAACACAAAATATGCATCATCTGTGGATACTATGCGAGACGCGTAGAACTGTTTTAAGACCGCGTCATTGTTATGATCCGCGTCGATGTGTACCAGATCAAACTTATTTTCAGGTTGAAGAGACTTAATTACATCAGTTGCGTCCCCCAAGTGAAATGTGACGCGGTTGTTAAACTCTTTATTAAGGTAGTCAACGACTTTGGGAGAAAAACGTTGATCATTATCTACGCATGTAATTTTGAGATCTGGATTAGAAATGAGCAAAATCAACAGAGAATGGCCTAAATAGACTCCTACTTCCAACACGTTTTTAGCTTTCTCCCCGACTCTAAATAGAGCTTCTTGCTTTTTAAGGGTCTCTCTCTGCCATTCGTATGTAACACCGTTAAACATATAGCTGCCCCAGCCGTATTCCCATTTTCCTTCCAGAACGTTATGCAAATTGATAAAATGATGGAAATTATCCAATATACATTTTGCGGGGATGCTTTCAGGATGGTCGTGAACAGCTGATTTTAAAATATTTCTTCCGTAATCGGTCATTTTAATATTAATACCTCTTTTTAAACTTCTAATCTCTAATTGTTCATTTCGTCCGCGATGCTTGGACTGCTATCAACAAGACGGTCCATTTCGGATTTCGCGGAACGGAAAAATTCGGAGACGTTGCGGCGACACGATTTGTCAAGAGCGAGAACCGTGCGGATGTTACGCTGGAATCGATTCCATTGTGCCACAGCCAAACGATGGGCCTCCGATAATCGCTGGTATTTTAAGATATTTTGTACCGTTTCCATTAATCCAACAAGGATCCCACTTCCACCCAACGCAAGATGGACATAACTTAGGTGTTCCGCTGAAAAAATAGTATTGATTGCAATATTAAGTGTTCCGCCAATAATACTCAATATCACAATGGGGATAGTAAAAGAGTAGTGTAAGCACCGATTTCTGCGTTCGGCTTTTGTGTGTATTTCGACGCGAGCGGCGGCATCGTCACACCATTTTTCCATTAATTTTTCAAGATACCCACCCTCCCAACTTATGTAGGTATAGTTTTCGGCTCCTGAGCCGGTGGGAGCTTTTATGTCGTTCATTTCATCCTCGTTATTGATGTTGACGCTGACGACATCGACTTTTGTATCATCTTTTTTTACCTCTAATTCGATGTTTTCCATATTTTATATTATATAAAAATATAAAATTAAATTATCTCTTTTCGGCAAATTGGGCACGCCCTCTTCGACTCGAACCACGTAAAAATAGTTCCTGTCTCGCAGCAATCTTTATTTTCAGCATGAAACGAATGACCGCAATCTAGCACGACACCGTTTTGAAGATGGATATCCTCTTGGCAAATCCCGCATGTTTGTCCGTCAAGTGTACATATGTCCCGTCGAATCTGTTCTAATTTCGTGTCTTCCACCGGTCGAATGACTGGTTCGTTTAATATATCTACATTTGGATCATCGGTTTCGGCCATAATTGCTCGTCGCAAAAATGCCGTAAATTCTTCATGCGACGACGGGTCGCGATGCTCGATTAGATAATACTGTGCATGGAAATAAAAGTGCGCGCATAACATACGCCCAATCGTTCCTGTATGTCGCATAAAAAATAAGCACGCTCGCACGAACTCGTCGTTTGATACCGTGTATGGACACAGACACTCTCTTTTGTATTGGATGAAAAATTCATAGTCCGTTGGTAAACGCCTATTTTGAGTGAAAAACGTGTGAAGATCTTCGAGATACTCCATATGTTGGAGTATGGATGCGTGAGGATAATAGGTTGACCTAAAATAGTTTAAATATTCCGTTATTTGAGCCGTCGTAATGTCAAACACCGATGGCGATGGAATGAGAAATGAGATAAGTGATAAACTCATTATTACGATTTATTATATTATTAACAATAATTATTTATATCAATTTTATTTTCATGGTCATTGTTAGCCACGATACATCCGTGACCGTGGCATTAACCTTTTCGCCTAACGTAAACACCCTCGGCGTGAACACGAAGGCTTCATATAAAAAATCTTCCAATAACACAACTACCCCTTTGTCTGTCGATGACAAAACATACCCGTGAATGGGGTGAATGGGGTGAATGGGTGTATTCTTAATTCTCTCCATATAATCGAGTATTTTCAACGTGCGATAAATGGTAACCAATTGGTCGATCGAATGCTCACGCTGGTTGACATGTTCCAACACGTCATCAATATTCTTCAAATGGTACCCTGCAAGCATCCGGTGAAGGATCACATCAAAATACCGCCGGATTGGGCTTGTAAAATGGGTATAAGACTGTAATTTTAGTCCAAAATGCCCGCTGTTATGAGAATCATAGGTCGCGTTGCGATATTTTTTCACGGTTAAAACGGCGTTTACCATCTCATTATCAGTAATGGATGCGATTGGCATATCGAAATTCTTGATTTTCGTGTGATACCTCTGTGGAATTTTGTGAGGGATATGCTGACTGATTGTCATGTTCGTGAGAATCATCAACGTCTCGATGATTTTGTGGGCTTGATCGTTATTTTTTTCATAGTAATGACGGCTTATTTTGCCGTTTTCATCTATATCAAACGCAACATGGGGTACAGGGAGTGTCTCTTTTTTCCATTTATCTACAAATTGGACCAAAAAAGGAAACTCGTTTAGATGTTTCCCAAATTCGACGTAATCATACCGTTCTTTGATAATGATGCTTGACGGGTAGATCTCATACGATGCAATCTCGTTTATTTCGTTTATACTAAACTCAATCGTGATGACGTTTCGCCGTTCTCCCTTTACAAGACTTAATTTATGTTCGGCAAGTTCTTGTGGTAAGATGTTGCTGTTACCTTCTGGTAGATAGAGCGTAAACGCATGTGCAAACGCCTGTTTTTCAATTTCACTGTGCATAGGGATTGTGGAATGAGCATCCACAATATGAACATATATCTTATTATACTCTACGCTGATGGCATCATCGAAATCTTTCGAGTGTGTGGGGTCTACGTTAAATGTATGTAGATGCGTTAGATCTCTGTATTCTTTTGTGTAATATATTGTTCCGTCGTGTGTGTATTGCAATGGAATATCGGCACACATTGAATTAAGATGATATAAATCCGTAATTACTTGTTTATCAATTAAACGATTTTGAATGGAACCGTATGACCGATAAATCGACATACCATCGATCGTGGCCTCGACGATCAATACGTCTCCTGTGCTTATTTTTTCACATTTTTCACATTGTGAAAGTAAAAGTGGTCGAAAAAATTTGGGGAGACCGTATGAAAATATGGAGATTTCACTAACGCTAACAGTAGCAATGGCCATAAAAAATTGACGCTTGCGCTGAATCAATTGTCTAATGTGGATTTCGCCATCGATTTCGTCGTATTCAATGATATCATTTGGTAGAAGGTATGACAGAATGGGTGAATCGACTATCCTTTTCTTTTGATTGAGAACAACATACTTGGAATGGATTAAGGCAATGGTTCCTTTCATTTATATTGTATAATGTTTATTATGTATGTTTATAAATTTAAATTTATAAATAAAGCAGGTGTGGGAACTGGGGAGGGAAGACTTATAATAAAATATTAAATATAAATTTAAAGACTTGTCCTTATTACAAGGCGACTTGGCGGAGTGGTTAACGCGATCGACTAGAAATCGATTACCTTTTGGTGCACAGGTTCGAGTCCTGTAGTCGTCATTCAAACTTAAATTCTTACATTCAAACTTCGATAGTTTGAATGATTTTTATAAAATTATTTTCTGTTTTTTAACGTTAACGGCTTATTAAAAGTTGACACCGGAATTTCCGTAAAGAAAAAGTTTCCCAAAAGCGGCCGCGCCTTATCTAAAATGTACTGTGTATCGAGATCACACGGCTGGTAGTATCCAGGCTTTCTTCCACTCTCCATTAAATACGATAAACCCGATAGTACACCCGCCGCTACCTGAACCGTGGTTGGCGTAAAAAGAGGATCGACGTTCTTGTCATCATTTTCTAACACCGTGCCGCACCAGAAAATACGCTCGACATTCTTGTCACCACACAAAATCGTGCACCCGATACTGTCACACCCCTTCATGTGGTGCTCACGTGACACGTCGATATTGTCAAACACGGAAAATGATTCTGGATCTGATAATATGTAGGTTAAGTATTCGCCTCGGTCGTGTAGTTGGTAATCATGCTCTACTTGATCTAACGATTGTTCCAAATAAGGACTGTATTGGTAGACATACGTCATAAATGGAGCCTTTTCGCCGAAATAGTTAGCAAGCTCGAAACTCTCGCCATGGTGAATTAAACTTCCGCGAAAAGGCTCAAAAATGATCTTGTCGTTCACCACAATCGGCGCAACAGATGGGAGAGTGCTATTTCTCCCATTCTCCTTTAAGAATATGACGCGCTTGCCGTTATTTTGATACGGGTCATACAGCTTCATTAGCCCGTGGTGGATATCCTTATCTTTTATTTTCGGCTGAATATACGGATTTTTGGGTCCATGTACGAGCTCTGCACAATCCAAACCCTCGGCGACAAAACCCGCCACGGACCACGTATTGTAGAGCGTGTGTTTCTTTAAGGGTCGCGTCGTTCGAAGCTGGTCGCGTTCGCTCATAAAAATGGTTCCAATCTTATACTCGTCGATCATACTCGTCAATACATTTCTACGGTATTCTTTCGCGGCCGCCGGATTGGCGGGACGGGTCATTTGATACAATTGATTTAGGGCATACAAAACGTAATGCTGGATAAGACCTGGATTTTGTCCGCATTCTGTTAAAATGAGGCTCCTCATCGTTTGTTCTTGCTGATGTCGTTCAACAAGCTCTTTTACTAATTGTTGTTGATGATCAATACTTCCGGCGTGAAAGATATCGCTTTCATCTTCAATGCTTGTATTCATATAATGGATGCCCCGTTGGAGACACGCGTTAATGAAAAAATAGGTGGATGACGCGAAAGTGAGATCGATGATCACGTCCCCTTCTTTGAATTTGAGACGGTCTAACAGCGATTCAAACGTAGTAGGACCGATATTTTCGACGATCATATGGACATTTTCCAAATTGGGCCCATAAAAAGCGGTTGGCGTTTTATCAACTAGATAAACACGTTTAGGAGAGATTGTGAAATAAGACGAAAAATAGTTCCATGTACATTTGGCGACAGCGCCATATCCCAAAAACATGATTTTTTTACGAAATAAAGATATTTTAGACATATTTACTTTATTTATATACAAAAAATGTATTAACAATTTTAAATTAGTCAAAATATTGAATAAAATATAAAACATATTAAAACATCATCCTAATATATAATAAATGCAAACTATAAATCCTAATGAGAATGGTTATGTATCTGGAAACGGCTTACTAATCTCCAATCAATCTTGTCATTCCACGCATTCCTCTCATTCCACGCATTCCACGCATTCCTCTCATTCCTCGAATACACCCGACTGGAAAACGTATCTCCAAGATACGCATCATTATATACCGCCAATGGATGAACATAAAACATACATTTATTCGTCCAATCAGCGTACCGAATTATTTTCGTTACGTTCGAAACTTAATTTATTTTCATTTTATTCCGTAAGCGGCAAATACGAAGTGAACATGTTAAGCTGTCTAACGGAACTTGTTGATACCCTTTCCAAAATATTTGTAAGTAACATACCAAATCAAAAAGTATTAAATATGGTCGGCTATAAACTACTCGTCTATCTTCCCGACTCCATTCAACCACCGTTTGGTTTTATTCGAGATGAGTTGTACTCACATGAATTTTTAGGCGGCGTGTTACCGAAAGAGACGATGCGTTTATATATTCGCTCCTTCCAGTATAATGACCAATTGGGGCTTCACGCCCTTCCATGTAACGACTTTGAGTACAGCATAATGAGTTCCTTTTACAAATTGAATATTTCAAACATTTCAAATAACACTCAAACCCCGGCGTCGAATACACTGAATACACTGAATACACCGAATACAATGACATTTAACTCGGGTACATTTGGGGCATATACTACTCCATTTAGCGTTGCACCGAACCAGACAAATGCGTCCAATGTATTTGGCACCGCGCCGTTGAATACGAATAACACAAATGTCCCGAATGTCCCGAATACCGCGAATGTCCCGAATACCTCGAATGCCCCAAATATCGGTAATGGTTTTGGCGTTACGAACCCTGTAATCAACACTGGGTTTGGTGTACAGACTTCTGCAACAACCGGTTTTGGTACGACGAACGCATTTAACATATTTTCAAAAAAATAATATAATAATAAATGAAGAAAAGTTTGCGTAAAGTTAGACTATCTCATTTATCCGACGAGTTTGATCATGAGATCGAATGTAAAGAAAAGGATAAACGTTGTAGCCTAAAACAAATCGTAAAAGACGAAGCATTCGCATCATATATTCTTTATAACGGAAAAGGATGTACCCATTATAAGAGGGGTGATAAAATGGGTAAGTCAAGTCGTTATGGTACTGTTTATTATACATGCTGTAACGATTCGGGGCGACCCAAAGATTGCAACCATATCACCAAAATAGTCAAATTTGGGCGAAGCAGCACAACTCCTATGTTTCACCAAGAAGTAATGATTCAGCAAATAGCGGCAAAAAAGAAAATTGCCCCGCCCATCGCGAAAGCCTATATCTCCTCTAAGCAAGGCGTCGTTGTTATGAAAAAATTAGATCAAACCTTGCTAGATTACATCGCCTCGTTTTTACGCACGTCTCCTTCACCCGCTGCCATTCGTCAGCGTGCCAAAAAAATTGCGTTACAATTTTGCAAACTGGTCTTTAGGCTGCACAAGTTGGGTATCACGCATGGGGATTTACACGTAAACAACATTATGTTTGAAAAACAACGTATGTACTTTATTGATTATGGTAAAGCAACGATACGCCCCATTACACGTGGACACCGTTTCAATTACGAATATCGTTTATTGGACGACTACCAAGATTGGAAGGTCTTTGCCAACTCTATCCACTACTTAAAAAATACGGGAACCATTACCGATTCCAATATTAAGATATTCTATGATGCCTATTTTCAAAGCATTCGCGACGAGAAAGCCAAGGAAGAAAAGAACTTGAAACAACCAGCTTTTTGGGCATTACCAGATTCGGAATAATGTTTATACATTAATAAACATTAAAACATTAATAAACATTATAAACATATATAAAAATATAGGTATAGAATTATAAAAATTATGAAGCTTCTTCACATTCATCGCCAGTATCTTGATCTCCTCAATACCGAAGTGACCGTAAACGGGTGGGTCCTATCGGTTCGTTCTCAAAAAGATCTTTCTTTTATCAAATTAACCGACGGAAGTAATACGAACGGTATTCAACTTGTCTACGAAGGCGAAGTCGATTCGTTAATCTCACTCGGTTCTAGCATCTCCGCTCGCGGCACTCTCGTTCAATCTCCTGCTAAAGGGCAGCCATACGAACTGAAAACGGCCGAAATCACGCTACTCGGTGCATCACCAGATGACTATCCTCTATGTAAAGGTAAATTACCTCTCGATTATTTGCGAAAATTTGCACATCTCCGTCCGCGAACGTCATCCTTCTCCTCTATTTTTCGTATTAAGTCGGCAATTTCCCACGCAACACACTCCTTTTTTAGAGAGAAAGGATTCCTTCATATCAATCCTAACATCGTCACGGTTAATGAATGCGAAGGAGGTGCCGGTGTCTTTCAATTAACGGAACATGATATGTCTAACCACGCATCCCTCCCAACTATTGATGGCCCAATCCACACTGGACAACATGATTGGAGCAAAGATCATTTCGGGAAACCGGCATACCTTACCGTAAGCTCGCAACTTCAACTAGAAGCTTTGGCATGTTCACTAGGGGCGGTCTATACAACCAATAAGAGCTTCCGTTCAGAACACTCGTCGACTCATAAACACCTGTCGGAATTTGAACATCTCGAAATCGAAGACGTGTTTTTGTCGATCGATGAACTTATGCAAATCGGTGAAGACTATATCAAGTATGTAGGCACATATCTTCTTGCGCATAACGAGGATGACATTTCCAGTCTCGGTAAGTTCGTTTCAAAAGGGTTAATGGAGCGGGTCCGTGAAATGGTGGGCGCGACATTTACACGGGTGACGTACGCGGATGCGATCTCCATCCTTCAAAACGGCGGTAAGCCGGCTGTATACGGCGATGATTTGTGTTCGGAGTACGAAAATTATCTCACGGACCATTTCAAGGGCCCAGTGTTTGTATGGAAATGGCCATCATCGATCAAGAGTTTTTACATGAAACAGAACGGCGATGAAACTTGTAACAACTTTGATTTGTTGATGCCCTATAAAGTGGGTGAAATGATTGGCGGGTCGATGCGCGAAGATAACTTAGAAGTATTGTTGAAGATGATGGAGAAAAAGGGTGTCAATCCGGAACCACTTCAATTTTATCTGGATCTTCGAAAGTATGGCACCGTTCCACACGGTGGGTTTGGTCTAGGTCTGGATAGAATGTGCATGCTATTTACGGGAATGGAGAACATCAAGGACGTAGTAGCATTTCCAGTGTATTTCCAACATTGCGATTTCTAATTTAAAAATTTTATGAAATTTTTAATATAATAAATGCTGACGTATTTATGTCTTGCCATTTCATCACAAAAAGAAGATTCTACTAATTTTTTCGACCATGAAATAACATGGGAAGAGGGTTCAAGCAATTCGCATAAATTGTATATCATTTCATTGCAACCAACCATCCATTCTAAGTATAACGGGGTCTGGGTCTGGGAAGACGGCGAAAAAAAACAAGTATACCGAATTCGTCGTAAAAACTGGGAGATGATTTTGCGTGGATGTCTAACGTATATCCACAAACGCGTCTCTCAATTCGACGGGTTTATCTATTCGGGTCATTCTGGGACAGTAAATGTCGGTTCGTGGCTCCGCGATCATTCACCTTTTTTTAAGCTGTGCGATCTAATTTCAATATTCGTTGAATATCGACTAACATTTCCTGTTATGGTGTTTAGCTCTTGTTACATGGGCGGTTGGATTTCACTATTAGAATACAGTCGCGTTACCAAATGGGTATGCGCCGACCCTGGATATTCATCATGGAACGGCATTACGGCAACCTCGATGTTTTGGAAGCGTAAAAAGTCGAGCTCGATTGGTCCATGGCTGCAACAAGTTGTCACGGAATACCATAAAAGGTACCCCAAAGACCATTACAAGTGCTACATGGTCTTTGATATCCGCTACGTCGAGCCGATTTTCAAGGAAATGAAACAAGTTGAGCCTATGGAATGGGCATGGAAGCCTCGTAACCGGTTATCAAAACATGACGCTACAACATATGACCTGTACTCTGTCCTGACAGACGAAAAGACAGAACAAAATCGGCGTGTCAAAAAAATGATTCGTTATATCCAAAAAATGATGCGGCATTCTATATTCGATTGCAGCCATGATAATAAGAAAGGACCTAGTATCCAATGGGGTCGGGTTCGTCACGTCGAGGATCGCTACGAAGGAACGAGATGGTGGGACCACTGGAAAGGCGTAAACACCAAAACGAAGCCTTTTAGGCATTGAGGCGTTGAAATGATATAATGATATAATCTAAATAATTTATGCAAATTATTTATTAAATTTATAAATAAATATGAAATCGCCGTCTGGTACTAAAAAACCGTACACGAAATATAAGAGTACGAATGCTACTAAAAAATGGGACGTCTATGTCCCCACATCCTCTGGAACACTTCGAAAAGTTTCCTACGGGGCGAGTGGAATGAGCGATTATACCATACACCACGATAAAGAACGCCGCACGAGATACCGAAATCGACATGCGAGCGATCACATAGACGACCCCTATAAACCGGGCTTTTGGAGCTGGTGGCATTTATGGGGCGCAACAACAAATTCCGGGGAAGCGTTTCAACAAGCGGTTCGCCGCGCAAAACGGATCTTACGAAATTGATTTTTTGTTAGAGTAGCAAACATACACATCGGTGTAATGAGTAATATAGTTACCATAAACG
>Ga0214921_10006073_pt1 | contig 16728 bp, 4 predicted proteins | sample LL1505_MetaG_FD_177992 | JGI IMG/M metagenome (GOLD analysis project Ga0214921, IMG submission 177992) | Freshwater microbial communities from Lake Lanier, Atlanta, Georgia, United States - LL-1505 | ecosystem: Environmental > Aquatic > Freshwater > Lake | place: USA: Georgia | collected 2015-05-28
ATAAATCAAATGGCGCATCCCCAAAGGTTTTCCCTGCCAAAGATCCAAACGTGATGGTCTGGGAGGCCTGGGCCACCTGAAATTCCTGATTCACACTTGCCGCAGGGTTATTATTGAGATCCCCAACTTGGCTCGCCTCAAGCACTACCTTCCCTGCACCCGTCAGCGTCACCGTATTTCCTATGACCGTTGCCGGTCCACTCACAACCCTGTAAGTGACCCCCAATCCCGAATCCGCCGTCGCACCCAACTGGAAATCCGAATCTCCAAAGGTCTTATTTCCCAAGGCGCCAAACGTGATGGTCTGATTATTCTTCTCCACATCAATCGTCATGCTTACCTGCGAAGCGGGAAGATAATTGGTGTCTCCCGCCTGATTCGCCAAGAGATAGACCTGACCAGTCTGACCCACATTATCCAAGGAGCCGGATCCACTACTGACAAAACCCGATAAGGTGGCCACGCTTCCCGCCCCCAAAGACAAGGTCACGGGCAACCCGGAACTGGAGCTCGCCAAAACCGGCACACTGCTAAGTCCCTTGATTGGGGTTCGGGAGGCCAGAGGAGACAAGGTAATCGTCTGGCTTGCTTTGCTGATGACCAAGGTCCCGCTGGCGGTCCCGCTGTAATTGGAATCATCAATGGTAGCCACCACCACATAACTGCCCGCTACGGTGGGGAGACTGGCAGAACCGTTGTAGGTAAAGTCCACCTTCAATCCCGCTGGCACAGTGACAGCACCGGCTGCCATGGGATTGATCGTATAGGTCTGCGAGAGATTGTTGAGGGTGACCGTTGCCGACTGCTTGGCGATGGTGAGGGTTCCGTCGATAAATGGAGTGAAACTATAGTTGGCCGCACTCAACCCACCCAAAGCCGGAGTAATGGAATAACTTCCCGGAGAACTGCTTGAACTGGCCGTTGTGGTGAAGGCCGGCAAACCGCTGATCACGGTTTGATCCTCTCCATTTACAAAACCGGTGATGACGGCTGTGAAGGAAGGATTCATAACTCCAAAAGCCCGATTGGTATTTTGTGCCGTGACCGTCAGCGCTTTTTTGTTCACTTGGAAGCTGCGATCAACCGCCGTGGCGGCTTCAAAGTTGCTGGTGCCTGCAAGGCTAGCCCGCACCGTCACCACCCCAGCTCCGGTTAGGGTCAGTTGGGTTCCACTCAGGGAAGCCGGTCCGCTGACCACAGTCAGAGTGGGAGTAGCTCCTGAATCGGCCGTTGCGACCAGCCCAAAGGAGGCATCTCCGTACGTCTTGTCCGACAAAGCAGCAAAGGTGATGACCTGAGCTTTTTTAACAACCACCTGATTTCTGGTCAGGCTGACGGAATCGTAGTTGGCCGTATCCGTCGGGGTGAAAGTAACCGTGATCGGATTCGTTCCGACATTCAAAACCGTCCCAGCGGACGGGCTGTAACTCAAATTACCCGGCACCGGACTGGATGCATTTAATTGAGCCGCACCCAATGCCGTTCCATAAGATAGATCCGGAAGATTGCTCCATGTAAGGACAGGGGTGGCCTTGCTCACCGTCACTTGATTTGTCAGCAACTGACCTGAGACATAGTTTGTATTAGACGCGGTAAAGGTCGCCTGCAGGACGTGGGTTCCGACATTGAGGATCGCCCCGTTGGTCGGGTTGTACGCAAAAGTTCCAGATACGCTGCTGGTGGCATTCAGTTGGGTGCCCGACAAAGGAGTTCCGTAAACCAGAGAGGCCGACGGATTGGGCGACCAACCCAGAATCGGAGTTGCGGAGTTTACCGTTAGGGTGCCCGTGATAGATCCTTCATAATTGGCGTCATTAATCGTCCCCACTACAGCGTAGATTCCGGCGGAGGTCGGAGCCGTGGATGAACCGTCATATGTTAGGTCAACAGTGAGCCCAGAAGGTGTGGTGGTGGCGGACGCGGCCTTGGGGGAGCCGTCATAAGTCTGGCTCAAACTCCCGAGGATGACAGTACCCAGGTTTTTCTGGATCGTTAGATTCACCGCCGCGGTCAGTCCGGACGCATTCCCCGCAGCGTCGGTGGATTGGACAGTAAATGCGTAGGTACTCAAGCCCAGCGATGCGGAGGTGAAGCTCCAATTCCCACTTCCATCCGCCGTCACGCTCCCCACCGAAACTCCATCCCGGAAAATAGTAATTGTGCTACCCGGTTCTGCAGTTCCCGATAAAGAAGGGGTGCGATTTCGTAGCGTCCCGCTGGATGTGGTGACAACTGGATTAGCTGGACTGGTGGTGTCCACCACCACACTCATCGACGACGAAAGACTGGAGGAAATTCCAGTAAGTGAAACGGATGTCGCAGTCCAAGTAGTGACACCCTCCGCCAACGCATTCACCAAGGTCGCACTCCACGCCCCCGTCCCATCCGCCGTGGTCGTGGCGATTTGGGTGGCTCCCTGATACAGGATCACCTGAAGTCCTGCCGGTGCCGTTCCGGAAATCGTCGGCAACGTTTGCTGGGTCGGGGTGGACAACTGCGTAATAACAGGTGCGATCGGAGGTTGAGTATCCACGGTGAGATTCAGAGTGTTGGAGACCGCCGACAGGTTCCCGTTGTTGATGGATTTGGCCGTGATGACATAGGTCCCGTCGGTCAAATTCGTCGGGAAAGTAAACGACCAGTTACCCGTACTGTCTGCCGTGGCGGTTCCCGCCAATACACCACCCCGGTAAACGTTCACGATGACCCCAGGATCTGCGGATCCACTGACCGTTGGTTTGGAGACGCCCACCAGTGTTCCACTGGTGATCGACGGAGCTGCAGGAGTAACTGAGAAGCTCTGTTGAACCGGGGTGGCCGCGGAGTACTGGTTGTTCCCTGACTGACTTGCTTCGATCGTAACGACACCCAATCCGGATAACGCCAAGGTCGCGCTACTGATCAGCGTGGCCGGACCACTGACCACCCGATAGGAGACGCTAAGCCCAGAATTGGCCGTTGCAGACAGGGTGACTGTACCCGCTCCGTAAACCTTGTCCGCCAATGTTCCAAAAGTGATTGTCTGCGGAGCACTACCAACCGTCAGCGTCCCATTGGCGTAGCTGAAGGAGTAACTGTCATCCACCGCACCGGATGGAACCAAGTCATAGGATCCTGTCGGGGATGCCAAGGTAGCAGTGGTCGTGACCGAGGGTGGCGTATCAATTCCAGCGGCCGTATCCGAGCCGACCAAGGTTGCATAGGTGACGGTGAAAGCGGGATTGGCGGTATTCGCAAACCGATTGGTGCTGACCGCCGTGACTGTGATCGGTTTTTTGGCCACCGTCAGGGTCTGGTTGACCGAAGTGGCGGATGTGTAGTTGGCATTTCCTGCTTGGCTGGCCCGGATCACGATGCTCCCTGCTCCGGTGATTGTTAGGGTCGATCCACTGATCGTGCCCGGCCCGCTGACCACTTGGAAGGTGACAGGCAATCCGGAGGTGGTCCCCGCGTATGTTGAAAGATTGATCGGTGAATCCCCATAGGTAATTCCGCTCAGGCTGCTTAGGTCGAAACTCAGGATCTGGTTGGCCTGAGATACATTGAACTCCTGGTTCACATCTGCAGCAGGGTTATAGCTTCCATTCCCAGCCTGACTTGCCGTGATGACCACCTTCCCCACCCCAGTGATGGTGACCGTATTACCGACCACAGTGGCCGGACCGCTGGCCACGGCGTAGCTCACTGGAAGAGTGGAGGATGCCACCGCAGAAAGTGTGAAGGGTGCATTGGTGAAAACTTGTGCGGGCAAGGTGTTGAAGGTGATCGACTGATTGCTCTTCACCACATTGATCGTCAGCGTCGCATCTGTGGCTGCTTGATAATTCCCATTTCCAGCTTGGCTTGCCCGCAGATACACATTTCCAGTCTGCTGGATGTTGTTGAGCAGGCCGGATCCGTTGCTGGTCGCACCTGAGAGCACCGCCACACTGTTCGCATCCAGAGATAACGTCACGGGCAGGCCAGAATCCGAAGATGCGGAGACCACCACATTGGTCAGATTCTTCAACGGAACGCTGCTGGCCATCGGGGCAATCGTGATGACTTGGGAAGCCGGGCTCACCACGAAGATGTTTGTAACAGATCCGGAATAGTTTGAATCGTTGATCGTTCCAATCACGGTGAAACTCCCCGCATTCGTTGGCCGGTTGGTGAATCCATTGTAAGTGATCCCCACATTCAGACCGGCTGGAACGGTGACCGCATCCACCTTCAAGATGTTGGGGGTGTAGGTCTGAATCAGGTTGGTGAGCGTCACGGTGGCAGATTGTGTGCCGACGGTCAGTTCTCCTGCCGTGAAGGTGGTAAAGCTGTAGTTCGCCGCACTCAAACTTCCGAGGCTCGGGGTGATAGGATACGCACCAGGAGCACTGGTGGAAGTGGCTGTGGTCGTAAACCCAGCCGTTCCACTGATCACGCTGCTACTTTCCCCATTAACAAAACCGGTGAAGCTGGCGGTAAAGGCGGGATTCACCGCTCCATACGCTCGGTTTGTATTTTGTGCCGTTACCGTCAGGCTTTTCCTGGAAACGTTGAAGCTTTGATCCACCGGAGTTGCAGCGAGCCAACTACTGTTCCCCGTCTGGCTCGCCCGAATGGTGACGGTGCCGACGCCAGTTAAAGTCACCGTGCTTCCGCTCACCGTGGCAGGCCCGCTCACCACAGAATAGCTCACCGCCAAACTGGAGCTTGCGGTGGCGTTCAGGGCAAAGGATGCATCGCCATATACTTTGTTACTTAAAGCCCCAAAAGTGATTGTCTGGACTGGAGCTAAAACCGTAATCGTTCGGTCTACGGAAGCTGCCGCCATGTAGGAGGTATCCCCGTCCTGACTGACCCGAACCAAAACCGATCCGGGACCCGTTAGCGTCAGGGTGCTTCCGGAAATCGTCGCTGGGCCGCTGAGCACGGTGTAAGTCGGCGTCAGGCCTGAAGAGGCCGTCGCTGAAAGGGCAAACGGCGCATCCCCGTAGGTCTTGCTCCCGGGTGGATTGAAAATCAGGCTCTGCGTGACTTTACCGGAAGCAATCGACGGCCCGAACGGAACCACAGAAATAATGGAGGACCTCGGCCCCTCGTTTCCGGCAAGGTCAATTGCGGCAACTTGGTAATAGTAAGTCAAACCGTTGACCAACCCCGTCTGCAGGGCGGTGAGACCATCGGCCTTGGTGGTGACAAACAGATCCGTCGGAGGACTGCTGATGCCCCAGTACACCCTGTATCCGGCGATATCACTTTCAGGATTCGCATTCCAATTCAGAACGACCGACTGATTGCCTCCAGAACCCGCCAAGCCGTTTGGAATGATCGGGAGCACACCGTCCACCGCGATCGACTGCAGCTTGCCCAAAGAACCGTTCGCCCCGATATCGGGAGTGGTTGTCACCAACACATTTTGCGCCGAATCCTGCATCGTCGCCCCGTTCGGCAGAAGTGCTGTCGTGCCGGCATTATCCACTTTCGCCGCCAGATCACCCGACTCGACGGTGTACCTGAAGTTGTAAGTCGAACCGTAGTTTCCGGAAAGATAGGTCAGCAATTTTTCTCCGGAATCGAGTTTCAGCTTCAGAACTGGCGATCCCCCACTGAACACCACCGGCTCGCTGAAGGTGATTGCCATCGGGATCACATCCCCAAGTTTGTAAAGCCCATTGGGCATCGGGGAACTGATCGCCGTAACCACGGGGGAATTTGTGTCAGCCGCCCAGCTGATCAGAACCGATCCGTTGCCTGTATTCACCCCCTGCTGATGGAGTGCGTAGGAAGCATTAGGAGTGGCATAGCTACTTCCTCCTCCACCACCCGAGATGTTTCCTCCACCCCCAGGAATATAACCTCCACCTCCTCCTCCTGAATTACCACTGGCTCCCGTACCTCCCACACCATTGATTCCCAACCGAGCCAAAACCTTCCCAGGAAAAGTAAACCCTCCTCCGGCACCATAGTATAGCTCAGCCAAATCGATCGTAGTGCTGCCTCCCGAAAGTCCGTTGCCACCGATCAACCCTCCACCTGCGCCACCTGCCTCATTACCCCCATTATACCCACCTCCTCCACCACCCCCCGCCACCAAAACTCGGTTACTCAGATTTGTCCCACCCTGCCTCACATCGGTCGCTCCTCCACCTGCGCCAGAATTCGAATTGCCGGAAGCCCCCCCACCGTTGTATCCGACATTGGTGGTAGCGCCTGTTCCTGCTCCGCCCACGTAGATTTTCAACTGCTCCCCAGCAGTCACGGGAACAGTGGCGATGCTCTTTCCACCTTTTCCAGCAGCACCAACACCCGGATAGGTGGGCGAAGCTGCGCCTTGGGCTCCGTTCGCCTCAATCGTAAGCCAACCCACCTTGGCTGGAACTGTGAACGTTTGCGGCACATTCGTGTAGTTGAAGTTGGTGGAATTCACCGCCAAAGGAGTGGCTGAAACCACGGCCGATTTGGAACCTTCCCCATCCGAGGTCACCAAGGAGTAGCAGTAGTAGTACGTTGTCCCATTGGAAAGATTCGTATGAGTAAAGGTGGTGATCCCATTGGTCACATTGGTTAACACCACGCTGGGGGTAGGACTGGTTCCACCGTATAACCGATAACTCAGTAGTCCCGTTGCAGCACTTGCGTCCCAAAAAAGATTCACCTTATTGGCGCTGGCATTGGCGGAGAGATTTAAAGTGGGAGAACCAACCCAAGTCAGTTTGAGTTTTCCATTCCCACTGTTCGTTCCTTGCTGGAACAGTTGATAGCTCGTCTTCACCGGATCTGCGTAACTGCTTCCTCCTCCACCACCTGAGACGTTTCCTCCACCCCCAGGAATATAACCTCCACCACCCCCTCCTGAATTGGCGATTGATCCCGCACCTCCCACACCGTTGGTTCCCAAGCGTAAGAGAGTTTTTTCAGGAAAAGTAAAACCTCCTCCGGCGCCATAATATGCGTCAGCCAAATCAATCGTGCTGCTGCCTAGGTAAAACCCGTTGCCACCGATCAACCCTCCTCCCGCTCCACCTGCCTCATTATTCCCACTATACCCACCTCCTCCACCACCCCCCGCCACCAAAACTCGGTTACTCAAATTTGTCCCACCCTGCCTCACATCGGTCGCTCCTCCACCTGCACCAGAATTCACATTACCGGAAACCCCTCCCCCGTTGTATCCCACATTGGTAGTGGCCCCAGTTCCCGCTCCGCCCACAAACAGATTGAGGGTCTCCCCAGGGGTCACTGCCAAATTCGCCTCCGTCTTTCCACCTTTTCCAGCAGCACCAACACCCGGATAGGTGGGCGAAGCTGCGCCAGAACCACCCCAAGCCTCCACCTTCAATGTCGTCACTCCCGCCGGCACCACAAAGGTCTCTATCCCATTGGCAAAGGAGATATCTTTAGCCGCTGTATAGGTCGGAATGGCGGATATTTGTCCTGATAGAGGGCCTTCTACCTCGTTAGTTCCACTCAAGGCAACTGCTGTCACCCGATAGTAGTAAGTCGTCGCGATCGTCAGATTGCTGTGTCTGAAGTAGTTGGTCGGGGTCAACAGGTTTGTGATCACTGTCGTCGGATTCGGAGTTGTCCCGCCATAAACACGATAACCCTTCAGGGAACTCATCAGGCTGGAGTCCCACGACAAATCGTTGTATCCCTGCCAACCCGTGGCCTTGAGATTTTTGATTTCTCCTGAAAACGGATAAACAAAGTTCGCCCATCCCGCACCGCTGTTCGTGCCCTGTGTGTGAACCGCAAACTTAAATATATTGGTATCCCCATAACTACTTCCTCCTCCACCACCCGAGTTAGCTCCTCCCCCACCCGGCAAGTACCCTCCACCACCACCTCCTCCGTTCCCGGTACCCGTTCCTCCTACACCGTTACTTCCCAACCGAGCCAAAACTTTCCCGGGTAAGGTAAACCCTCCCCCGGCGCCATAATATAGATCAGCCAGATCGATCGTGCTGCTGTTCTGGAAAAACCCGTTGCCACCGATCAACCCTCCTCCTGCGCCACCTGTCTCCTTCACCCCAGTGTATCCCCCTCCTCCACCACCCCCCGCCACCAGCACCCGGTGAATCAAGTTCGTCCCACCCTGCCTCACATCGGTCGCTCCACCCCCTGCGCCAGAATTAGCATTCGCTGAAGCTCCTCCTCCGTTATATCCCACATTGGTGGTAGAGCCAAGGGCAGCACCTCCCACAAAAATGGAGTAGCTGTTCGATGGCGCAGTATTTAAAAACCCGCTCATCAGGCCTCCCTTTCCTGCAGGACCAACAGCGGAGTACGGTGGTGTTGCTGAACCTTGCCCTCCGGCCAGAGAAACTTTCATCCAATTGACGCCGTTTGGCACAATGTTGGTCTGTACCGCTCCCGTGTAGTCATAAGTGGCCGTGGCGGTGTACTGGGAAGTCGCCGAAACCACACTGCTCCCCGTCAGTTCATTCGTCCCGTTCAACGGCACGACCTGGTAGTACTTCGTGGTACCAATCGGCAGATACGTATCCACGTAACGCTGGATCTGGTTGGTCACCGTCGTGAGCAAGCTCAACGAGCCTGCATTTGGACCGGCATAAATTCGGTAGTTGGTGGCGGATAAAATTCCGCTTGGACTCCACCCTACTTCAATCGAACCCTGGAGCCCGTACGCCCCCACTTCACTGGGCGCCCCATCCATCGCGGTGATTCCATTAGAGGTGGTCGCAGCCGCACCCGCCCCAGCAACGTTGTTGGCAACGAGCGAGAACGTGTAGGCAGTGCCATTGTTCAGCCCGCTGAAATTGAGGGGACTCACCGCCGAGGTTGCCGTCAATCCCCCGGGGGTGGCGGTGGCGATGTAACTGGTGATGGCCGAACCCCCGTTGGTGGCCGGAGCACCAAAGGTCAGCTGGATCGTTCCCGAGGATACCGCCGTAGCGACAAGATTGGTCGGCGCACCCGGCACAGTGCAGGGCACCACCGCCGTGGAGTTGGACGACCATGTGATCCCCACGGAATTACTTGCCCCCACTCGGAAGACGTAACTCACCCCGTTTGTCAGACCTGTAACCGTCGCATTTGTGTTAGTCGCCACCACGGGAGTGGGCGTGGTTGTCGCGGCGAACCAGTTCGTCCCATTGTTTACGGAGAATTGGATTCCGTAATTTGTTAAAGAGGCTCCCCCATCGTTGGTCGGGGCGGTCCAGCTCAGCGCAACACTCGTATTCCCAAAAGCACCCGATGGAGTTCCCGGAGCCGTGGGAACAATCGCCGCCACTTTTGCGGATGCCGCACTATTTGTCGTTGATGAACCACCTGTATTCGTTGCCGTCACCACAAAGCGCAGATACTGCCCAACGTAGTTCGTTGGAATCAGGTAGTTGGTAGATGTAGCCGAAGAAATGTTTGTCCAAGGGCCGGCCACCGTATTGGTCGCCGATGCCTGCCACTGATAGTTGAACGCCAACGGTGGATTGGTGGGAGTCCATGTTCCTCTATTTCCCGTTACCGTGCTCTGATAAGCAAACGTTCCGGTAACCGTCGGTGCAACCGTGTTTGTCGTCTGCCCGTGACCTGCAGAAACAGAAAAGAGACTAACCAAGGCAAAGCTGATCCTCAGAAAATAGCCCGCACCGGATAGAGGGAGTGCCGTCTTCATGTTCGGTTTCTACCTTCTCCCCACATTCATCACTGTTGCCCCGCCCGCCCCGTTCTCCCGCATTTGCCCGCCATTCAGTGCGCTCGCGATATTGGCCGAATTTGCGATGCTCATGGATGCGTTGTTGGCGGTGTTCAGGAAGTTGTTTCCGTTCGCTCCCATGAAGTTGACGGTTCCAGGGACAACACTTCCGTAGGTCCGATTCACCATTCCATCGCGTGTCCGGGCATCGATCACCCCGGCACTCGTCACATTGGCATTATTGAAGACGATCGTGTGGGAATTCAGCGCCAGTTGTCCCGCCACGTTAATCGCAGCAATCTGCAAGGCCCGATCTCCTGCAATCGTAATATCAGTCTTGCCGGTGAAGTTGGGGTGATTGATCTCCGCCTCTACCGCATCCATGGAATTCGGGAGACCAGCCCCGGTCAGAACACTCTTCTGAACTGAACTCAGTGCCTTCATTGCAATTTTTCCGATCGTCGGATCACTCACCAGAGTTCCGCTCATTAATACCCGTCCGCCCAGACTTGCCGCCTCCAGCTCCACCTCGTCCATTCCTTCGAATCTCACATTCACAATCTCAACACCCTGAGCCCCCCGGATGACCGCTTTGCCTTCTTGATACTTCAACTTCACCTCATCCACCTGACCGTTCGGGTTCAGCGACTCGTTTGAGAAAAGAAAGTTCCAAAGACCGGTTGAGGAACCGGAGTTCAGGCCGCTGGCGGGGGAATTCGGTTTGTACTCCCCGGCTGCTGTATCGAAAGAGGCGTAGTCGATCGAGTTAATCGAACTAGCTGCTCCATCACGAAGGATCAGATTGGCACCATTAGCGGCCGATCCGTACCCGATTGGATCGAGCGCAGCGCCCGTGTGATTCAGGACGTCGACCGTCTTGTCATTGGGCGAACCGGGTGTTCCCGTCGGATAGTGGCTCACCGTGAGGCGGTAATCCCCCAGGAACATGTCGCCCCCGGGGACCGAGCTCATTTTGATTCCAAGAATCGGCTTATCGACGACAACCCCCGCCGTCTCGTTAAACTGAATCACCCCCATCCCCAAAGCATCGAGTGTGATTCCTCCAGAACTTTTTTGCATCCAAGCGCTGAAGCTGGAATTTTCCAAAAGAACGGATCCGCCGGTGGACTGGATCGACAAACCTCCCTGGACCCGTGTGGCCGTGGTGTTTCGGATGTGAATGTAGTCAGCAGAATTGGCGCTAACCGATGCGCCATCCCGATTCAGGGTGGCACTTCCGGTGATCTCCCCCTTCAACCCAGTGGGCTGGGTCAAGGTGTAGTTCCCCGAACCCGCTCCGACGAGCGACATGACTGCGCTCACCGGAATCAAAGTCCCGGGTAAATTTCGTTCGAACGTAGCGGTTGTTGTCCCAAGCGTGACCGCATCCACCGAGAAAGGTTTTCCGTCGATATCCGTTCCCGATCCAGCATCAATGGGGACATCCAAACGTGCCCCAGCGATCGTAGCCAAAGCGCTTCCATCGTAAGCTTTGGCCGTCACCATCGCCCCATACACTGTCAGTGCCTTAGCCGTAATGGTGGCACTGAGTGTTTCCGTCGGATTCAGAAGATTATAGTTGGAGGCCAAGTGCAAAGGGTTGGCTCCGTCTGTCAGCGAGTAGGTTGCTGTCACGTTGCGTGTGCCCACATTCCTGTCCACAAACGTTGCCATCGCCGTCGTCACCCCCAACGTTTCCCCGCTGACGAGGCCGCTGACGCTCCCTGCCGTAACAACCGCACCGGTTGTCCCGTTGTAAACTCTTCCGGAAACATTTCCCCGGCCGATCGTCACATCCTTGGCCGTGATCGTTCCTGTGGCTGAACCCGGAGCCAAGCTGTAGTTGGAGGCCAATCCGCCGTTAAGCCCGTTGCCCAACGTGTAGTTAATCGCCGAACTGTAACTACCCACATTCGCGCTACTATAGTTCGCGACCGCACCACTCACTGTCACCGTCTCAGATCCCACAAATCCGGAAATTGTCCCCACCGTCACCACGCCCGCTGTCCTGCTCCCATTATAAACCCTGGAGGTAATCGAAGGTGCGGTGATCGAAAGACCCTTGGCCGTGATCACTCCGGTGCCTGACCCCGCAGCCAAGCTGTAGTTGGAGGCTAATCCACCGTTCAGCCCGTTACCCAACGTGTAGTTAATTGCCGAACTGTAACTACCCACATTCGCACTGCTGTAATCCGCTGCCGAGCCGCCGGCTGTTACCGTTTCACTTCCCACAAAACCGGAAAGCGTTCCCATCGTCACCACCCCAGCCGTCCTGCTTCCATTGTAAACTCTGGAGGCAATCGAAGGTGCGGTGATCGAAAGACCCTTGGCTGTGATCACTCCCGTTGCCGATCCCGCGGCTAAACTATAGTTTGAAGCCAATCCGCCATTAATGCCGTTGCCCAACGTATAGGTTATTCCAACCCCGTTGTACGTTCCCACATTTGCACTGCTGTAATCCGCTGCCGAACCGCTGGCTGTTACCGTTTCGCTTCCCACAAAACCGGAAAGCGCTCCCATCGTCACCACGCCCGCCGTCTTGCTTCCATTATAAACCCTAGAGGCAATCGAAGGTGCCGAGATGGTCAACGCCTTTGCCGTGATCGTCGCACTCAGCGTTTCGGTCGGGTTGAGCAGGTTGTAGTTGGAAGCTAACCCCCCGTTGCTTCCGTTAGCCAAGGTGTAGGTCACCGCGACGTTCCGAGTTCCCACATTCTTGTCGGTAAATGTTCCCGCCGCTGTCACCCCCAGACCCTCCGATCCCACCAGACCGCTTAGGCTGCCCGCCGTCACCACTGCCGCCGTGTTTCCGTTGTAGACTTTACTTGCCGCACTGCCCAAACCAATCGTCACATCCTTGGCCGTGATCGTGGCATTTAAAGTAGGCTGGGTCAGCGAGTACTTGCTCGCATCTGTACCAACCAGTCCCATGGACGTTGAGACACTCCAAGTTCCGACATTCTTACTGGCAAAAGTTCCCGTGGTGCTGTTCAGCAGTGAAACCGTGTCACCTACCTGGATTCCAGAGAGAAGCGCATTGCCAACCGTTGCAGTGAAAAGGCCATCGTAGACTTTCGAGGAAACCGAGGCGTTGAGAACGATGGCTGGAAGCGTTGTTGGAGTTGGAGTAGTAGCAGGATTTGAATTCGGAGGTGGAGGAGGTGTCACTGGAGGGTTCGGCGTCGAAGGGGCAGGAGAACCTCCACCTGCACCTGCAGCACCACCTGCTCCGCCGCCACTGGGAACACCGCCACCTGCCCCACCATCACCTCCCGCCGCGGTTTCCAGATCACCAAGACCCGCGTCCTTCGCAGTGTCATCCTTATTGTCGCCCGAGATTGGGTTGTTGGCGGCCATTTCAAAGACACGCTTCCCCGGATCTGGCGGTTTCGACTCCCCGACCAAAATATCCCCATCCGAAGAGATCGCTAGTCCCGTTGACCCTGTGCCTTTCATTTCACCCCTCGCCTGTTGCTGGATCGCAGCTTGGGTGATCTCTTTGATCGTGGGCAGTGGGTCCGGAAAAGCCCCGATCAAGGGACAGGTTCGGATTGTCTGGGCGAGGTTTACATTAAAAATTCTTGGTGCTCCTTTCGAGCCAGACCCCACCACCGCCATCTGGCCGGGCAGAATCTCCACTGCAAATCCATTCGGGCCGGTTACTTTGGTCGTCGAACTACCTTCCAAAACCAAAAGGGCAAATCCACCTGTAGCTTTTCCCTGCTCCGAGTAAGCGGTTAAAAGAAATGTGTTCCCTGTTACCCTGCCCTTTACCCCACCCGAAATGATCGTTAATCCCCCGTTCCCCGGAGGGGTATTGATCAGAACCGTCCCGCGATCGATTTGCATCAACCGGGATTCCGAATTGTAGGAAAAACTGGCATTGGCCCCAAGACGGGCCACCGATTGATCGCCAAATTTCACCTCCGCCAGGGAATTCTGCTTTGTTTGAACTCGTTCTCCGTCAGCCACCAAATCCTTAACCCCCACTGGCCTTGTTTCCTTTGCATTTACCTTATCAACTTTATTCCGGATCGCAGTGATCTCAGCCCCGCCCATCGACACGGCCAATGTCTGCCGTACCGGCAAAATCGCCACACATAGGAAAAGGGTAATTTTGACCCTGAAGTTCAAAGTAATATAAGTTAATGCTAATTAGCAATTTTCGCTCTACCGAGTGTTAGGTATTGATTCGGTAGTGGGTACTTATGGTATTAACATGCCGTTGAGTACACTATATATTGTATTTAAATATTTTAGAGTAAAAATCGCCCTGCGGAAGGTTGGGCCTGTTATTTTTACGACCGTTTCGATGTTTATCGGGTGTTTTCATGCCTATGCCCAAACAGGATCGGCTGCTGCAGTATCCTCACAAACGAGGCAGGACAACCAGTTAACCCGTCAGGTTCAGGACACAAACCCCAACGCCCTCAAAAAGGATCAAACCGAAGAAGCCATGACGGCAAAGCCCTTATCGAAAGACATGGGAGAGGTGGAAATCATGACAGAGGAAGAACAAAATCCTTGGTTCTTTGCATCGGTCGACTGCCAAGCCTTCTACAACAGCAACGTGCTCTACGCGAACAGCCCCTACCTAAAGTTCGGTGCTTGGCAGATCATTACCACCCCGGAAATCGGATTTGCCCCAACCATCAAAGATGAACAGTTTGCCATGTTTTTCCCAAAGGCAGGGTTCCGTTATCAGTTTTTTACCTACGCCCAAGCCGAACCCCCTCCTTCAGGAACTTCCTATGAAAGTTCTGGAATTTCCGCCAACAACTTCACTGTTACCGATCCCTATATCTCACTCGGCTGGGCTTTTTCCGAGGTTCTCTTCATCACGTTTTCCGCTGATGCCAACGTTTACATGGGAACTGGCAGGGACACCTCCGCTTGGACCAACTTTCTCGATGAGTACCCCCTCGCCTGGACGGCAACCTGGTTCCAATCCTTGGCCGAATGGAACTCGGTTTCGATCACCGGACGCGCCTCATACGTTTTGGCCAATCCCTCCAATTTTGAACGGACCGATAATAATCTGACATTTTCCTGGTCGACCAATCCCATCAAAGAGCTCAGCACCCAACTGTATGCCAGCTTTCGTTTGGCCAAATACACAGGAACCCAGCTCACCGGCGGCCCGAACGACTTTCCCAACGATGACCGCCTCGATTTTCAACAAACCTACGGACTCTCCGTGACTTGGACTCCGGTCGAATATGTCTCCCTACGCGCGTTCACCAGTTTCACAAAAAGTGATAGCAGCGTGAATGTTCCGGAAACGGGTGACTACGAAGCCTACAACGCGGGAACCGGGATCAATCTGATCTATAGATTCTAATGAAACGAATTTCTTTTTTATTCATTCTGATTCTTTCCACAGGCCCGCTCTTTGCCCAAACCCCTGGATCGGCTGCGGCTGTTTCGTCGGAAGCAGTGGCGGTTCAACCCAAACTTCCCCCCTCGGTGCCTGCCGCTGATCCTACGCCTGCTAACCAAACTCCTCCCCCTCCACCATCTCCCACGGGAGAGATCGACCCGCTTCTCAATCCAAACCGTCCAAAAAATTGCCAGTTAAACATCACCGTGGAACAAACAATTGCCTGTGACGCCGACTCGGTGAAGCTGCCCGTGGGTACCTACAAACAGGTGAAGATCGTGGACGGGCCGCAGGAGAAAAAGGCCATCGAGGGCACCTCTCTCAAACCCCAGGCGGTGGGCTTGGGATACATCCGTTATCAATCCGAAGTAAAACTCAAGATCGGCGAAACAGAACGGATCGGCGGAATCGATGTGGGGATTCGTCCCGAGGACAATCTCCCCGTCCGTATCTGGTATAAGAAAATGACCGAGGTGGACGACGTAACCAACGCCTTCACCTTTATTTTCCCTCCGGTCGGACTGATCGCCGGGGCAGGAGCTTGGTCTTCTGGGAATATTCTGACACCAGAAAAGCCCCCTGTCTTCACTGAGGCTCGGGACTACTACCTGAAAGAAATGGATCAAACCGATCCCAATTCAGCATCAACAGAATCCGCCTCGCTGACTCCATCTTCACGATCCCCCCATCTTGGGGGCGGATACCGCACTCCTTAATAAAGAAGCAAAAACGGCATTTAATTCAGCCATGAACGCCCTTCAGAAAGGGCCTTGTGGAACGAATTCCTCAACGAGAACGAGATGGAATGATGATGAAAATAAATGCGATTCGATTCAGAAAATGCATCTTTTCACGCCTTTAACTCACTACTTTGACTCATCCTGCAGATCGCAGTTTCAGTCTCCCTCGGAGTGGACAAAAGTGGACAAAAAGGGGATGAAAAATTTCGACACACTGCGAAAGCAACTTTTGTAAGTCTCTTAAACTACGTATAATCAATATTTTACGACTGGTTTCGACCCCCTCCGCCGGTAGGTTTTGCCGTATCGGAGTCTCTCCAGAAAAGGCTACCCCAAACCACCTCCATCAATACCCTGAAACCCAATCTTTCTCTTGGGTCGTACCTCCTCGCGGATCAACTGCTGAATCGCTTCAAAAACCACCCCAAACTGCTCGTCGTATCGCTTCTCCATTTCTGCAATTTTACGAGAAAGCTCTCGGTTCGAATCCATCATTCTTCTTAGCTGCACAAACGTTCGCATAATCGCTAGATTCACATCCGCCGCCTGGTCTGACCTTAAGACACTAGAAAGCATCGCCACACCCTGCTCCGTAAATGCCAATTGCCCATACCGCCTCCCTCCCCACCCCAAACTTGAGGTGCCAATTTGGCACCTCAAGTTCATAACCTCCTCTTTCGTAAGAAGAAACACAAAGTCTTTTGGGAATCTTTTGCTGTTGCGCTTTACTGCTCGCTTCAAGACCTTCACTTCTACCCCATACAAACCAGCTAGATCCGAATCCAACATCACCCGCTCCCCACGAACAAATCGCACCAACCCAGCCAAAACTTCCAATCCCCGCACCCCCTCCCTCTCCAAAGTGCTCATAGAAGATTAAACCAGCGAAATCCGGAAAAGGTTCGCTCCTTTGAAACTTTTTTTCAGCAACGAACTGCTCTGCATATTCTAACTTGAGAAAATAGTTCAGC
>Ga0214921_10006074_pt1 | contig 16725 bp, 15 predicted proteins | sample LL1505_MetaG_FD_177992 | JGI IMG/M metagenome (GOLD analysis project Ga0214921, IMG submission 177992) | Freshwater microbial communities from Lake Lanier, Atlanta, Georgia, United States - LL-1505 | ecosystem: Environmental > Aquatic > Freshwater > Lake | place: USA: Georgia | collected...
GACTGTCGCAGAGACTGTCGTAGAGCCTGCCGCAGAGACTGTCGCAGAGACTGTCGCAGAGACTGTCGCAGAGACTGTCGCAGAGACTGTCGTAGAGACTGTCGCAGAGACTGCCGCAGAGACTGTCGCAGAGACTGCCGCAGAGACTGTTGTAGAGCCTGTCGCAGAGCCTGTCGCAGAGACTGTCGCAGAGCCTGCCCCAGAGCCTGCCGCAGAGCCTGTTGTAGAGCCTGTCGCAGAGCCTGTCGCAGAGCCTGCCGCATCGTCGCAACAATCTCCATCGGAACCTCAACATATGCCTCCACCTGAACAAATTGTTACAGATACGATACATCACGATCCCGAAGAAGAACTCCAGATGGAACCCATCGACATTACGCTTGACAATACAGAGGAAGACGAGGAAACAATCGCATCGGTGGATATGTATATTCAGGGAGCCACCAATCTTCAGGATGCGGGCGTTGTGTATACATCACCCTCGAATTGGTTCGTCAATACCATCAACACAATTCTATTCACATGTTTGGAAGAAGTCGTGAGGACAACGGTGACAAACGGACTCGCTCCCACGCAAGCATCCCGCATAATGTACATATGGTTCTTTACAGTTTCGTCTGGTTACAATTGGATCCGTGAAACTACGCAAATCAAAGGAACCAATGATAACTGGAATTGGGATTTACATTATCCTCTTACAAAGCCGCGCGATATACAATCCTGGATTGTTCACATGCTCGTGTATATAATGCCAAATTTCGTCCCCACGTTCAAGCCGAATACATTGTTGGAAAACGAGCGTACAATGATGCGAATCTCGCACGAGGAGCAAATCGTAGAGTGGCAACGTATAAGTAATTTAGGAAACTGGAATGGTTGGATGTTACATTGGAAAGGGTGGTATGAAGGTCGCCAAGCCGATAACAGTGTGTTTGCGACCGCACCACCGTCGATGGGTAGTCTCCCAAATAAACAAATGTTTTTAAATACGTTTATGAAACAAGATATGACAAAACTCTATGAACCAACAAAATGGACACCCTTAATTGTAGGAGGCATACAATATCCCTTTGTCACATATGATTGGGGAACCGTGCGAAGTGCGACCTTCACGGCTCAGGATGAAACAGAGATTCTCGCAAAGGTCGACGAAGTATTTCCGAGCGAAGGAAAGCGAACGATTGAAGTCGCCGAATTGCTCACAATTACAGCAGACTTAACGGACGACCAGAAGGCGTCCGTCGAATTCTGGCTACAAACAAGCGTGTCTCTCCCCTGCTTTTTTACAATGTTGTGGCGAGGATACGTGGCGAATGTAGTGGACGAGAACAATATGGATCTATTGTTTATATCAGGTCTAGAATTAGCAACAAATATGTTTGAAGCATCACGTTTATTATGGACATCGAAGTCAAATCATATGCAATCGTGCCCCATTCAAGATGTTCGTAGATTGTATAGTAACAATACAATTACATCGTGGGATAGCAGTCAAGGAGATATTGATGGCGGAAAATGGGTGCCCTATTATGATCAGAAACTGATTACACCGGCGTGCCCTGATTTCCCTTCGGAACAGAGTGCGTTTGCGGAAATCTTTGCGTCGGTTATGTCGACCCGATTTACACCCGCAATTCAGCCATTCGCACCGCAAACAATACCGATTATTACAACGGAAGAACAACCGTTTGGAACATTTATTGTCCGCAAGGGCACAAGCACAATTCAACCTGGCCTTGTACCCAAGGACGATATTACACTGAGTTGGTCGACGTGGAAGAATATGGCAAACAGTTGTGGATTGGCGGCCAAATACGGTGGTATTCATACGTCGTCGTCGCATTTTGCAGGACAGGCCTTGGCGGATGAGGTGGTTGCTCGGATTCGTACGACGTGGTTTAGGGAGAACTAGGAAGTGCTTTTGACATACAATTATAAAATTTTCTGTATTTTATAATTATATTTTAAGAAGGAGGAGGAAGTTATATTCTTACTCCGTTGTCACGTCCTCTTCCGCAACACGACGGAACGCCTTCACCGCCTCATCGTATACAGTGCGACGGTAGCCGTACGATTCTACAACTACGCCATCCTCAATCACAAGATTGTCTTCAAAATAGTTGGCGGTCATAATCGCATAATACTGAATGGTTTCACCAAGGCTGTACTGAACAACCTTGTCAGAACGCTTAGCCATATGACGGGGCGATAGCCAGCAATCATCGCCGACCAGCACCAAATGATCCGGCGAAAGTTTCACATCGTGGAGAGGAATATTGTCGCCAATAGCGTTCGCAGGCACCAAGAACGGAGCCTCCATTTCACCCACATTGAAATGTTGGGAGTGATGGACGTGCTTGATGGTAACGTTACGACCATCCGCCGTGGTGATGTAGTCGTATTTCTTCAACTGCTCAACGGGAATGTATCCGTTGGGCGTAAGAACACGTGTGCCTTCGGTGAGGCAGACAGGGAACAGAGTTTTGGAGGCTTTTGCCATATAGAAAGTACGAGTTGGATAGAACAGATTGCCAGATAAATCAAACAGCATTGTATTATAAACGTTATTGACTAAACCAAGATTTGGAGATGATCCAGGGGGGTTTACCATCTCGTTCCCACGTTTATCTGTTACTATCTGTGTGCCACCAACATTCTGGCTTATAAAGATCTGATTATTAAAAGAGTTATAGGAGATTGAAAAGGTTTCTTCAGGAAGGTTATCTACATACATAGATACAACGTGCGTTGTAGATGGATTTGTTATAAGAAGAATAGCATGGACTTTTGCATTTGTGTTTAATTGACATAAAGCAAATAGCTCGGACGCATCCTTGCCAAAAACGAGTTGTATAGGATTATATGACGTACCATTAATTGAAAGCCCGAATGTTTGGTTATAGGCATAATTATTCGCACTAGATGAAGTATAAACATCAATTAAATCTGATGACGAGGTTGCAGTAAATAAGGTTATGTCCACTGGGGCAATTGCGAACGAAATTACATTGCCTGACAAGTCGGGGTCCTCCGTAGAGCCAGAAAACGTGTTTCGTGTTAGACTAGTACCACCTACAGGTTGAAAAGACCATAACTCACTTGATGATGCCCCCGATTTAACAAAATTTAGGGTACCAGATCTAGGATTCGTGCCAATCAATGGTGAAGTTAATCCATTCAACGCACTCTTATTAGTTATAGTAACAGACTGAGCACCTACTGGCGTATCTGATGTACCATCCAATGAGAGAAGTTCGAAATCATTTCCATTGAGTTGTTGCGTTAAAAATACGGTTGTTGGAGAATTCGTAATTGCAGAATTATTGGGATTCTGGCTGGCAAATGCCCCTACACTCAATTGTACGATTGGGTCTGGCATTGTGTATCTGTATATATATTCCATTTTGAAAAACGTAAAAAAAACCGCACAAAGATTCTCGGAGAGAAAATCCGGACGAGAAAAAAACCAGAGTTTATTGTAGAGAGATGAGCATTTACTCGAATAATACCGGAATCAACGTCAACAACAATAACAACAATAACAATAACAATAACAACAATAACAACAATAACAACAATAACAATGCGTCAAGCAATTCTAGCAACAATAGCACCAACGTGCGTGAAGGCAGCCTTGCTATGATTCTGGAAATGATTGAAGAATCTGCAGCAGCCGGAGCCGGTCGCCCGGAGAATGTCTACCGCAAGTACAATGTTGTTGCGAAGAATTACAACTCGTCGAACGCAAAGATGGCAAGAAATATTCGTCAAGCCGGTGTAAATGCGGCAAAGAAACTGAATTCGTCTTTCACGCCGAACAATACATCAAGCAATACATCCACAAAATCCCGCAAGAATAAGACACGCAAGAACAGGCGTCGTTAAATTAAGTTTATAACAGTATACCCTAAAACATTTGAAATATTTATGGGTATAAAAATACAATGACTCTTTATTCCGTCGTCACATTCTCTTCCGCAACACGACGGAACGCCTTTACCGCCTCGTCGTATACCGTGCGACGGTAGCCGTACGATTCTACAACTACGCCATCCTCAATCACAAGATTGTCTTCAAAATAGTTGGCTGTCATAATCGCATAATACTGAATGGTTTCGCCAAGGCTGTACTGAACAACCTTGTCAGAACGCTTAGCCATATGACGGGGCGATAGCCAGCAATCGTCGCCGACCAGCACCAAATGATCCGGCGAAAGTTTCACGTCGTGTAACGGCACGCCCTCCGAAAGAGCGTTCGCAGGCACCAAGAACGGAGCCTCCATTTCACCCGCATTGAAATGTTGGGAGTGATGGACGTGCTTGATGGTAACGTTACGACCATCGGCCGTGGTGATATAGTCATACTTCTTCAACTGTTCAACGGGGACGTAGCCTTTAGGTGTGAGAACCTGCGTACCTTCGGTAAGACACACAGGAAACAGACTATAAGACGCACGTGCTATATATCTACCAGTAGTTAGAAAATACAAATCTCCATTATAAAATACCATATTATTGTTTGCATCTGAGATTAATTGAGGTCGACCAGATACAGTAGGATCCCATATTGCAGAACCAATACCTTGATTTGATACTTTTACTATAACTTGGTTACCATTATTATTCAGAGACAAGAATAAATTATTATCATACGCAATGGAATATGCTGACGCACCAACATCAGCCGCATATATAGAAATTGTACGTGTATCTGGAGTTAGTGGATTACGAATGAGTAATATATGTTTTTTACTATCACTTGTTTGACATAGGGCGTATAATTCTGTGTTGTCTTTACCAAAAACAAGAATTAAAGGTTGGTAATCGACTGAACTTAGAGTTAATGTAATTTGTGATTCTACATAAGTATTCGCCGGCAAAACTAGTTCATACAAGTAAATAACATTTGTATTATTACCACCGATTAGAACATTTCTAGTATTTGGCTCAAAGACAAAACATTGTGCGGATTGGAAAGTGCCATCCGCATTGGGACCAATGATTTGTGTTGCTGAATATGGAATATCTACTTTCACCTGATACATATTTCTAGATGTTAAAGGAATTACATAAAGACCTGATTCAGCACCACTAACTGTACAAAATGTAGCTAAAATATTTGTGGTGACATATTTATCATTTAATAAAACAACACTAAATGGTGAATTGGAACCATCATTCGCACAACTATTTAAATAACATCGGCCTCCTATAGTTGTTCTATTTGTAACATAAATAGTACCATTCGTTGGATTTATTGTTAAGAAATTTGGTACACGGTCATATTGAGGAATAAGATTAGTAAAGTTTTCAACGGACATTAGCTATAAAAAAAGATGTTTTTAGTGTTTGTAATTATCCGCAGACATTTCTACGAATCAGACAAATTGTTTAGACCCGTGCGGATTCTAAATGAGCGGCGTTCTAAACATAAAAGTTAGACCGATGGGCATTTTATTCGGCCTAAAAAATGATATGAGTTCCGGACATTGAAATTATTTTATACATCCTACCCATCAATACACTGACCTTATCCTATTTTCGAGTCTCTCGTCTCGCTCTCCAGAAACAGATCACGCTATGGCAACGCTATCTTCCAACCGTCACTCCTCATTATGCTGTAAAATGTAACAACGATACACAGCTAATGAAATGGATGACGGAACTTCATCCGGTCATGCACTTTGACTGTGCTTCCATCCGCGAAATCGACGAGGTTTTACCGCTTGTAAAGCCGAATCGCATCATCTACGCACAACCTTGTAAGAAACAAGAGGATATTACAATCGCAAACACGAAGGGAATAGATGTTACAGTGACAGACTCTGTGGAAGAGATGAACAAACTCCACACATGGAAAGGCAGCGTATTGATACGTCTGCTTGTATCCGATACGGGAAGCAAACAACCGTTCGGTAAGAAATTCGGAGCACCGTTGGAATGGGTGCCTGAGATATGTAAGACGGCGAAACGTCTTCACAAAACGATTGCGGGATTTAGCTTTCACGTTGGCAGCGAATGCCAACAACCTAACCAATACAGCGAAGCACTTGATATGTGTAAGGAGGCTTCAAATATCGCAAAAGACTATGGATTTAAAACAACGACCGTTGATATTGGCGGCGGATTCTTGCCGGACGAGGACAGTTTCCGAGCCGTCGCTGAACATGTGACAACATCGCAGAAAAAGCACTTTCCGCATGTGCGTATGATTGCGGAACCAGGGCGTTTCCTAGTCGCTCCTACACACACTCTATACACAACGGTTATTGGAAAGAAACCCGTATATCCTCCGCCGAAAAAGGACAATGATCCGAAATGGCGTATCACAATTGACGAATCGGTGTACGGTTCCTTCTCAAATATTCCGTTTGACCATCAAACACCTAAGTTTGAGCAGACAATACTTACGGATACGCCACAACGGCCTACAATTATCTTTGGACGCACATGCGATTCTGGAGATTGTATTGGCGACGATATTCCTCTACGTGACGTAGATGTCGGCGATGTTCTTCGCATTCCAGATATGGGAGCCTATACAACGGTGACTGCGTCGGAATTTAATGGATTTCCGAAGCCGACAAAAATATATGAATAACAGGAATGAAAAATTTTTTGGGTTTTTAGTTTTTGTGTTTTTTAGTTTTATGTTCGTATTTACTCGTACGTCCGAAACGCAATGCCAACAGGGAACCGTGGAATGCCGTCCGTGGTCAGCTCCTGGTAGCGAACCGTCAGAGGCTGACCAATCATCGTAGCACCCGTGAGAAACGCCGCACAGCGATCCTCACGCGTTCCACGTGGCCGCACAGCGAACTCCTTGCCGTCCTTGGTGCGGCACATCCAAATGACGCAGCCCTTCTCAAGGCCGTCGCCCTCCTTAAAGCCGACAACAGGGTACTCCGCATCCTCGAACTCCTTGTACTTCTGGAGATCCGCAGAGCGAAAGCCGACATTATAGAGGCCGCTCTTGTTTCGCAGAATGAGCCCCTCGTAGCCCTCCGCAACATAGGACGCATGGAGCGTCTTGACATCGTCAAGCGACGCACATTCGGCCGTAGGAAGCAGCCGCAGACCCGTAAAGGTCGTCGTCGTGAAGAGGTTCGACAGCCACGTATTACGCTCAGCGTTCGTGCCCTCACGGATCGTGTCGTACACGCAAAGGTAGATCTTGGCCATCTTTGCCGCATCGCCCTCACGGAGCGTGTCCTTCTTGACGAGGCCGACGATCTCCTGAAAGGTCAGGTCGTCCGAGTACAGCTCGCCGTCCAGCACGGTGCCCGCCGGCAGACGGTTGATGTCCGTCATAATGTGCGTGAGGTGGCGAGACGACGGCTTGCCGTTCCGTGAGAAGAGCCCGCGACCCGCAATCGCCACGCACCGAACACCGTCCAGCTTCCGCTGTGCGAAGCACGGGAACGCAATGTGCTTGCCCCGCTTATTAAAGTCCTGGGCGAGCATGGGCAGCGGAACAGCCACAGTCGCAGCAGAGACTGCAGCATCAGTAGTCGCAGCGGCGCTAGTCGCAGCGGCGCTAGTCGCAGCGGCGCTAGTCGCAGCGGCGCTAGTCGCGGCAGACGTCTCAGAATAGCCAGCGTCCTTCTTCTTGTTCCAGAGAGCCTGAGCCTCCGAAATCGCCTGCGTCACCGGCGTCGTCGCATTCTTCTTGCCGAGGTTCTTGCCGCTCTCCACGAGCCGCTCATTCACCTGAAACTTGCCGCCCTCATAGCCATGCGACGTAATCACCACACCCACACCGGCACGATCCTCCACCGAGATCGTCCACTTCTTGAACTTGCCGAGCTTGGAATCACCAAAGAGAGGCGGAAAGGAAGACATATTTGAAAGAAAGGAAAGAAAGGTTTAAACAGTTGTAAAGCACACATGCGGCAAAAAAGGTATTTCTGTTATCAATTTTTTCCAACTATCCTATCCTAGTCGCTATCACTATTATTTCCATTCGCTTGACCTTCGTTGTGTAGAGTCGCAATATACTCCATATATTTTGTGATAAATGCTGCCATATAATAAAACATAGACCCTTCCAGTTCATCGTCGGAATCAGAATCATCGATTGTGAATAATTTTTGTAAGAAGTTCGAGTATTCATTGTAATTGCCATCATTTGAAACAATATCTTTGGTTTTCTCATACATGCGTGAAATATTCCCTTCTAAATCCCCAGCAAGCCCATATAAATTTGCTGGATGTTGTTCATCCGACAATGATAAATTCATAGGATTATAAAGGAGAGGATGAATCACGTTTTTTAAGTAGACGATTCGTTCCCAAGACTCGCCCAAATTCGCCGCAGCCTCCCACAGTTCTTCCTGACATGTTATGTATGCATTCATTGTACATAGTACATATCATTCATCTCGATTTTAGACTATATCTCTCATCGCTTAGGCGGTGTAATCGTTACAACACGGTATTGTTCAACGCCATCATTGTAGACACTGTGAAACTTCCATACACGGTTTCGATAGATAACAACGAAATATTTATCAATACATACATTTTGTTTCATGTAGGTGTGCAATACATTGCGTAGATGTTCGTTCTCGGTATTGTTCATATTCCAATCATTCATTGCGTTCCAAACATCCGTAAATGTTACACTATGAACTTCCATAGATTGAGAGGCTGTTGGATGTGAAAAGGTCGGCTGAAAGGATACTGATACATAGGATAACTCCGAGTTCTGTACACTTGTACAAGACCCCATTGTAATCGTGTAGATAACAGATGAACAACACATCAAATTTTCTATAAGGTACAGATAGAATGGCGTCATCGAACGTCGATGTAATTCTTATACCCGAATTTCACCATACAGCAGGACGGAAGATTCTACACTTACTTATTCCTTTCTTACAGGAAATAATAACAAGCAAACACGATATAAAACGTATTTTAAACGTGTCAGAAGGTAAGGGTGTTCCAAGTGCGGATGTATCCTTTTTTGAAGCGTTGTACGCACCAGAAAAGGGGTTTATTCATATATTTGAGTGGGATGAACGAAGCCCCGATGTTGCGTATATTGAATGCGTAAAATTCGTATTAACTGTCATAACTATTGTTCACGGAAATTTAGGAATTGCGTGGAACGTTGCGAAAGAGGGCAAAGATGTAAAATCATTCAAGGGATTTCAGGGTATTGAAGGACGCAATCCGCCCAAAAACTACATAGAATTAGTCTACACGCAAATGTACGAAGGTCAGAAATTTGTTCCCGTTGAGGATGTACTATGTAAGGAACTGAGTGAAGCATTCAGAGACATATACGATGGAAATAAAAGCGAAGAGGTATTCAATGAGCATATCAATAAAGCACTTGGGCGTCTCCTTGAAATCTTGGATGAAAAAGACTGTAAAAATAAGGATACTTTAAAATCAATTGTCGGTGCTATTTTGGCGGGCGGAAATGTTGAAGGACGAGATGTACCTATAGAGAAAGCACGGGCTACAATTCGTGAACTCAACGATGAACGCTTTATCGAACAAATAGAACGCTATGTTTCAGAACATCCTGAAATCACACACGTGATTATGAATATTGGTGCGTCTCATTACAAGAACACAATTCGGCTTATTGCGAAGTCTCGCAATTTAGTCTTCAATAAAGATATAGATCATGTTGTGAAATATGTGTACGACGAAGTCGGCGTAGGCGATATGTTTAAAGGCGGAAATCGGAAAACCAAGAGTCGTAAGAATACACAGCACAGAAAAAGACACACACGACGCCGTTCGAAAAATTGAGTTTAGCCATTGTCATATAGACACAAATCAAATGAAACTTGTGGTGGTAGAATCACCGGCGAAATGTTCGAAAATACAGAGTTACCTGGGCGACGGATACCGTGTCCAAGCAACGATGGGGCATATTCGTGCGTTAGAGGAATCTCTTTCAAGTGTTGGTATTGACCGTGGCTGGGAACCTACGTATGTAGACCTGGCCACTAAAAAGGAAGCGATTGCGAAACTTAAATCGGCGGCGAAAGGAGCCGAGGTTATTCTTGCGACCGACGACGACCGTGAAGGCGAAGGGATTGCGTGGCATGTCTGCGTTCTTCTCAAGCTGAATCCGGCGACCACGTCACGCATTGTCTTTCACGAAATTACACCTGCCGCAATCCGTGCAGCAGTGGCTGAGCCACGCCGTCTAGATATGAATAAGGTGTCCGCCCAACAAGCACGGTCTATGCTGGATCTTCTCGTCGGATTTACAATCAGCAAAGTCCTCTGGAATCGTGTCGCACCCAAACTCTCGGCGGGTCGCTGTCAAACACCCGCACTGCGACTCGTTGCGGAACGTGACGCAGAGGTGGAACGCCATACATCGCAGGCGTTTTGGAAACTACATGGACAATGGTCTTCCGCATCTACGACCATACGTCCTCTCAGTGCAGCAACCGCCGATGTAGAGAATGAGGCCGCCGCCCGCCGCATTCTCAACGTCGTACACGCAAAACCGACGTCGAAAATCCTGACAGTGAAGGAAAGCATAAGTACAAGCCAACCGCCGAAACCCTTTATCACCTCGACGCTTCAACAAGAAGCCTCGGCGGCTCACGGACTCAGTCCCAAGACAACAATGCAAGCCGCCCAGAAATTGTACGAAGCAGGTCTCATCACGTATATGCGTACAGACAACCCGCAAATTGCAGTAGAAGCTGCCACAACAATTCGCAACTACATAACAACACAGTACGGAAAGGAATATGTTGGAAGTGAAGGACAGCATATTCTAAATGCTACAACAAGCGAGCCCGCAAAGAAACCGAAAAAAGCCACCGAACTTCCCGCCGCCCAAGCCGCTCACGAAGCCATTCGTCCTACACATCCCGAAAATCCTGAACCAGATATCAGTGATGCGTCACAACGCACTGTCTACAAACTCATTTGGCGGCGTACAATACAATGCCAGATGTCGCCCGCAGTAACGGATGTGCGACGGGCTCAACTCTGTATTGAAGCCGATCCGACACGCACCTGGACAGCAGAACAGACAAAAGTCGCTTTCTACGGTTGGCGTCGTCTAGAACGTCAAAATCCCGAAGACGACGCAGCAGATGTACAGGAATGGAACGCCTGGGCACCGCTTCTTGTCGTAAACGCAACACTCATGTGGATCCAACTCTTCGCCGATGAAGCGTTTACAAAACCGAAAGGTCGTTACACGGAAGCGTCTCTTATCGCCGACTTGGAGCACCGAGGTATCGGTCGCCCTTCTACCTTCGCATCACTTGTCTCTACTATCCTTGATAGAGACTACGTGGAAAAGACAAACGTCGACGGCAAAACGCAAGACAGCAGCCATCTCCAACTCGTCCCTCATCAATGGCCGCCCACATCAACAACCACAAGTCATAAAGTCGGTGCGGAAAAGAACAAACTCCGTTCCACACCCCTCGGTCGCTCCGTAACCGACTTCCTCGCACGCGAATACAACGACCTCTTCAATTACGACTTCACAGCGGCGATGGAACGTGATCTCGACGGAATCGCACAGGGTACGAAGCCCTGGAAATCACTCCTTCAGACGACATGGGACACCTACAAAGACCGCTACGCCACCATGACCACCGGCACATCCACCGCAAACAAGGCGGCTCGTGAACGCATCCTCGCACCGAATGTGAAGGTCATTCTCAGCCGCAAGGGCCCCCTATTTGTCCGAGACCCACCCGCCGGCGCCCCGAAAACAGCGAAAGCGACCTTCGCACCGCTTCCGCCGACGACAACCTTCGAAACCGCAACAGCAGATGACGCCGCCGCCGCCTTCACCGCAGCCGCAGAAGCACGAGCAGGAGATTTGTTAGGAATGCTGGATACCACCGAAATCCGTAAAAAGAAAGGACCCTATGGATGGTACGTGGAATGCGGCACAACACGTATTCCTCTCAAAGGCGGCGAATCGTTAGAGGATATTCAAGAGAAACTGAAGGCGAAAATTAGTTTTGCGACGACGGAAACTGCGTACAGCCGAACCCTGGGTGACTTTACGATTAAACGAGGACCCTATGGACTCTATTTCTACAAACATACGCTAAAACGTGTATCCTTTGTAAAATTTCCGGCTACATCGAATCCTGATACAGTCACAGTCGCCGATTTGAATGGATTCTACAGTGCGGGACTCGCAAAGAAACGCCGACCGCTTGCGAAGAAAACTGACGAAACCAAAAAATTGAGTTAAATCATATTTATTCTTCTTTTTCGCTCAGCATACAATGTACACGGATATATGTATTGTCGGCATCGTCGTCATTATAGGAGCGTATGTCTATTATCAATTTTACTCATTAATGGTTCAAAATCATAAATTCGGCTTGCGTCTCGTACAATTGTCTAATGCGTGCCAGTTGGCCGAAATACATACGGGAACGCCATATTTTACGTCACTCAACCGCACAATCTGCGAAATAGAACGCCCGGATTATATATATGACGCATTAAATGAAAAATTGAATCACATTCATGAAACAATCGTTCAATCTAGAGATGCGCAACATTAAAGAACTCTTTCGTACGATTGCGATTGCGTATTACAACGATGACCAATTTACAGCGACCCTTATTCATACGGTTATGAATCGTATGAAAGAGAAACGCCTAACAGACGCCATACCGGACTTTGATGTGTTTCTATACAATGAATTGGCAGACTTGTTGAATATTCGCCTTGTTATCCATACAGATATTTACAGGACGATTGAATCCGCAAATGTATTTGGTAAAAATGACAAGGAAACGTATCATATTTGCGAAACAGAGAATGGCTACACTCTGTGTAGTTTAAACACACGAAAAAATAGTGAGAAAGAACTGGTATAATTCATAGGGCAGACTAACACATTTGTTGAGCACGTGGAACAATCTGTAGTCTACAGATCTCCTGCTTTGACTCACTCGGATACACTACCCACGAAGGGCTTTCCTTGAGAGCCGCCATTAACTCCTTAATAACTTTTTGAGTTACGTCGTACCCCGCCGCAGCCGACATCTTTGCGACGACATTGGTATACAATTCAACCGAATAGATGGAATTGTTGGAAGTTGAGGAAATGCGGTGCCACACAACAGGGTAATAACGCTTAATATCGTTGAGATAACGGAGTGGTGGCGTGGAGACAGACGTGACAGCCGGTGTAGACCCATTAAACCGCATCCGAAGAACGCAAATCATGGACGCATCCCTAGGCGGATCGACAGACCACTTCGAACTCCGCTTGAGCGATACCATAAGACGATCATAAATAGCCACACGTGGCATACCCCATAGGCGAATCCAACTATGTAGATTCTTCATATGCCATTGAACTGCGTGGCATTCCGCTCCATTCTCATCCGAACCGAGCGGAACAACTGTAACGGGAAAGAACGTCCAAATGTCCTTGCGAGCCTGTAGGAGAGGCTCAATCCACAATTTGGAAGGGGAAGCAATACGAACAGACATACTGAAAGGAAGTAAATAAACGTGGCTAAGAATGTTTACATGACAAAATGGCCGTCAATTTTTTTCAAACCCTTTATGTAGAGGATCCACCATGGACGATCTCTTTATTCGTCGCAAAGGAGACACCGATGAGTCACATATGATAACCAATACAATGATGAATCTATTTACAGATACAAATCAAGTTGTGGTCTTTAAAGATGGATACTTACAACAAGAGCCTTCGAGACGCATTCCACCTTACCGACGGAAATGGAAGGTTCCCAGATATGCGGAAATTAGCGGGAAATGGGCAAATACAGCAACCTTGTCTCCCCATAACAATATATTCGGCAAAAATGACGTTTTTTGGACAGATGTAGATACAATTCATATACCGGTGGAGACGACAACCGACGAACATGTAGGATTTTACGGTGCTCGTATTGTACGAGAACGTGATATATTCAATCTGCGAAATCCTTGTCCAATGCCGATGTTTGATATGTCGATTGGTAAAAATTATGTTAAAGATTTTATTAACAAGCCCGAGAACGGTTTTTATATTGAAGAGCATAATACACCACACTTTCATCAGCCTAAATTACCAACCGCATCCGGTCATATCGTGCTTGGCAAATACATGAATGACACGCTGTATTTAACACGTTTCGCAATTCCGTACGGCTGTGGAATGTATATACCGCCGTACATTCTTCACAGTGATGCAGAACTTGTAGGTGACTATTTTGTGATGTATACAAAGGCAACAGACTATAAAACGGCGATTCTCAAAACAGACGCAGGAAATTGTATTGTGCCACCATAGTAAAGGATGCGGGCGCCGAACACTCCGAAAAAGACCATGAAGCATTATTCCCGTGTTCTTGCGATGGGAAACAAGAACCGTGAACATGCTGTTCGTGAAGGTAAAAACGTTAGAAATATGTTTGAACCGAACGAAAATGTTGAAGTGATTACGAACAACAATGCGTTTCGTCCGAACAAGCAGGCTGCGGAAGTTCCAAAACAGATTCTACAGAGCGGACTTTCGACTCCACCTCGGTCTACACGCTTCCCGTGGGGAAAACCCGGCAATTTACCAAGTACCGCACCACCGAGACGTGGTCGTAAAACAGTAAAACGCAACCGTAAATAATCAAAAATTGACATTCTATGAACTGTGGTTTCAAATAAACTACAGTTCATAATGGATACACAAAAGCCCATACGCTACATAGATCTCTTTTGTGGTCTAGGAGCGTTTCACACCGCATTTCGGCGTTACAGCAGTCAGTTTCAGTGTGTTCTGGCCTGTGATATTGACGAAGGAGTGCGACGTATTTACAAAGAGAATTATGGTCTTGAGCCCGCATCCGATATTCGTACACTGAATCCCGCCACGATGCCCGACTTTGAACTTCTCTGTGCGGGATTTCCCTGCCAGCCGTTCAGTATTGCAGGCAACGGCGAAGGATTCAAGGACGCAGAAAAAGGCAATCTATTCTACGATATTCTCAAAATCATTGATGCGAAACAACCACCTATGTGTATTTTAGAAAACGTCAAAAATCTTAAAACCCATGACGGTGGCAAAACGTACACCACAATCGTAACGGCCTTAACCGACCGCGGCTACCTAGTCCGTTCCGAAGTTATTGATGCGACGGACTACGGCTCTCCCCAAGCGAGACAGCGGATATTTATCGTGGCGACTAAGGGTACACCCTTTGTGTTCCCAAAACCCGTCGTCGCAACCCGACCAGTATCGGCGATTCTTGACACAACTGTCAATAGGAATGATTTAGATGCGACTCGGTATACGATTGTGAACAAGCCGACGAAAGCCAAGGTGGACGCATCGAAGCCGCACGTTCTTGCGGACGTATTTCCAAAACTCAATGCGAAAAAACAGGCGGTTATGGATGCGGCGATTGCGGCCGCAGCGACCGCACGGCGTCGTGTGGAGGCGGCGACGAGTGAACAGGAAAGGGCAGCAGCCGTTGCGGCGGCGGAGGTCGCCGAAGCCGCCGCCAAACCGAAAGGCGGTCGTCAGGGTGAACGTATCTACAGTACGGCGGCGGTAGGCGTAACGGTGTGTGCGAGTTCTGGTGGACCCGGAGCAAAAACGGGTCTGTACAAGGTCGGTGATACAATTCGCCGATTAACCGTGAAAGAGACGTTAGGAATGTTTGGATTTCCGAGCGATTATAAATTCGGAGAAACGGGTGATGAGGACGCACTGTTTTATTTGGGAAATAGTATTGTGGTCGATATTCCATTTATGCTTGCACCGGCTGTTGCGGCGTACTTTCTGGCGTAGCCACGCACATCCACCAAAAATTGATACAACCTTGAACGATAACGCCTTTTGTAGACTCTCTTTTGTATTCATATGGCTCAACGACGCATTCAGAAAGAACTGGAGGAAATTCAACGGGATCCGCCCGCAGGATGCTCGGCGGGACCTGTCAAGGATGATATATTCAATTGGGAGGGCGTTATCTTTGGTCCCACGGGTACTCCGTATGAAGGTGGTGTGTTCCGTCTAGGGATTCGTTTTCCGACTGAATATCCGTTTAAGCAACCGCATGTTCAGTTTAATACAAAGATTTATCATCCAAACATTAATTCCGCTGGCGGCATTTGTCTGGATATTCTAAAAAACCAATGGAGTCCTGCTCTAACAATTTCCAAGGTGCTTCTCTCCATTCTGAGTCTGCTTAATGACGCAAATCCAAGTGATCCGCTATCACCGGATATTGCAGCACTGTACAAGTCAGATCGTGCTGCGTATGATACAAACGCACGCGAATGGACACGCCTCTACGCAACAGAGGGCGATACGGATGCTACAATGGACGATGTAGACTAAGAAAGATTGCCGATGGCAAAGGTATTTTGGTTTGTAAATGAAACAGTGCCTGTTCCTGATGTAAGATAGACTTGTACTCTAACAATATATGAACCAGGGATTAGAACACTTCCATTTTTTTGGCTAATAGTAATATTTCTGCTTGAATTTGCTGCAATAGGATATGTTTTTGCGAATGGTGCTTCGGAATTGATTGATATCAGAATATTTAGAGTATCCGCTGCACCCACATTGTCAAATTCGATGGACGAGGTTGCCCATATGTATCCTATAGAGGTTGTGGTTACGCTAATAGCACTAATATTGGTTGGACTGGTTGATATCAAAACACCAATAGCAGATGTATCGTAAGTGTTAGGAAGCGATGCTATACCGCTAGAGCCAGTCGCACCTGTATCACCTGT
>Ga0214921_10006075_pt1 | contig 16725 bp, 3 predicted proteins | sample LL1505_MetaG_FD_177992 | JGI IMG/M metagenome (GOLD analysis project Ga0214921, IMG submission 177992) | Freshwater microbial communities from Lake Lanier, Atlanta, Georgia, United States - LL-1505 | ecosystem: Environmental > Aquatic > Freshwater > Lake | place: USA: Georgia | collected 2015-05-28
CACTGGTGATACAGGAGCTAGTGGATCTAAAGGTGATACTGGCATCACTGGAGATACAGGAGCTAGTGGATCTCAAGGAGATACTGGTATAACTGGAGATACTGGAGCTAGTGGATCCAAAGGTGATACTGGTATTACTGGGGACACTGGTGCTAGTGGATCTCAAGGGGATACCGGAATTAAAGGTGATACTGGTATAACTGGAGATACAGGAGCAAGTGGATCTCAAGGTGATACTGGTATTACTGGAGACACAGGAGCTAATGGATCTCAAGGTGATACTGGAATCAAAGGTGATACTGGCATTACAGGAGATACTGGAGCTAGTGGATCTCAAGGAGATACCGGAATAAAAGGAGATACTGGTATAACTGGAGATACTGGAGCTAGTGGATCTCAAGGTGATACTGGAATTACTGGAGACACAGGAGCTAATGGATCTCAAGGTGATACCGGAATTAAAGGTGATACTGGCATCACTGGAGATACTGGAGCTAGTGGATCTAAAGGTGATACTGGCATCACTGGGGACACAGGAGCAAGTGGATCTAGAGGTGACACTGGTATTACTGGGGACACTGGAGCAAGTGGATCTAGAGGTGATACTGGAATTACTGGAGACACCGGAGCTAGTGGATCTCAAGGTGATACCGGAATAAAAGGTGATACTGGTATTACTGGAGATACTGGAGCTAGTGGATCTAAAGGTGATACTGGCATTACTGGAGATACTGGAGCAAGTGGATCTCAAGGGGATACTGGTATTAAAGGAGATACAGGAGCTAGTGGATCTCAAGGGGATACTGGTATTAAAGGAGATACAGGAGCTAGTGGATCTCAAGGAGATACTGGCATCACTGGAGATACTGGAGCAAATGGATCACAAGGGGATACTGGAATTAAAGGAGATACTGGTATTACTGGAGACACAGGAGCAATTGGATCTAGAGGTGATACTGGTATTACTGGTGACACTGGTGCTAATGGATCTCAAGGTGATACTGGCATTACCGGAGATACTGGAGCTAGTGGATCTAAAGGTGATACCGGAATTAAGGGAGATACTGGAATTACTGGAGACACCGGAGCTAATGGATCTCAAGGAGATACCGGAATAAAAGGTGATACTGGCATTACCGGAGACACCGGAGCAAATGGATCTCAAGGTGATACAGGAATTAAAGGTGATACTGGCATTACCGGAGATACCGGAGCTAATGGATCTCAAGGAGATACCGGAATAAAAGGTGATACTGGCATTACCGGAGACACCGGAGCTAGTGGATCTAAAGGGGATACTGGCATTACTGGAGACACTGGAGCAATTGGATCCAAAGGTGATACTGGCATCACTGGAGATACAGGAGCAAGTGGATCTAAGGGTGATACTGGTATTACTGGAGACACAGGAGCTAGTGGTTTTCAAGGAGATACCGGAGCAATTGGATCTCAAGGGGATACAGGTATAACCGGAGATACTGGAGCTAGTGGATTTACAGGAGCTAGTGGTTCTCAAGGAGATACCGGAGCAATTGGATCTCAAGGGGATACTGGTATAACCGGAGATACTGGAGCTAGTGGATTTAAAGGTGATACTGGCATCACTGGAGACACAGGAGCTAGTGGTTCTAAAGGAGATACCGGAGCAATTGGATCTCAAGGGGATACTGGAGCAATTGGATCTCAAGGGGATACTGGTATTACTGGAGACACTGGAGTAATTGGATCTCAAGGAGATACTGGCATCACTGGAGACACAGGAGCTAGTGGTTCTAAAGGAGATACCGGAGCAATTGGATCTCAAGGGGATACTGGTATAACCGGAGACACTGGAGCTAGTGGATTTAAAGGGGATACTGGTATTACAGGAGACACTGGAGCTAGTGGTTCTCACGGAGATACTGGAGCGGTTGGATCTAAAGGTGATACAGGTATAACTGGAGACACAGGAGCTAGTGGATCTAAAGGTAATACTGGTATTAAAGGAGATACTGGAATTACTGGAGACACTGGAGCTAGTGGAGCTAGAGGAGATACTGGCATTACTGGAGACACGGGAGTAATTGGATCTCAAGGAGATACTGGTATACGAGGAGCTAAAGGACCAGTTGGATATACTGGTGATACAGGAATAATTGGTGGTTATATTGGTGATACTGGAGCTAGAGGTGATACTGGTGTTCTTGGAGATACTGGAGCAAGAGGTGATACTGGTGTTATTGGAGCTAAGGGTGATACTGGTGTTGTTGGAGCTAAAGGTGATACTGGTGTTATTGGAGCTAAAGGTGATACTGGTGTTATTGGAGCTAAAGGTGATACTGGTGTTATTGGAGCTCAAGGTGATACTGGTGCTAAAGGTGATACTGGTATTGAAGGATCGTATGGTCCATCAATGCAAGTATATAATTGGACCAATTCCTTTAGTACATCAACTCCTGTTACTAATTCTATGGGATTTTCTAGTATAAGTTCAACAACGTTATACTTGAGTACTTCCAGTATAAATACTGGTTCTAGTACAATATTCTATAATATCCTAACTGGATTACTAACAAATACAAATACTGCATACATTACAATCCATCAAATTAATAGTTCATTGAGTGCTGATGCAGTATGGACAGCTACTGCAGTTACTGCTGGAACTGGATATTATGCAATTACTGGAACTCTAGGACCAGTAAGTGGACCTAGTTTAACAGATAATAAAACTACTAATATAAATCTAGTTGCTGTTGGACCAACCGGCTCAACAGGACCTACTGGATATACTGGATCTATTGGAGTTACTGGTCCAACTGGTCCCGCATCTACTAATTGGTCTCTGTATAATGCAAATCAAAATGTTGATCTAAATGGATATAGTCTTCTTAATGTAAATAATATAAATATTCAAAATGGTATTAATGCTGGAGTTTTAGCAGTGAACACTAGTCAATTTAATGTATCTTCTTCATTTATTAATTTAAATGGTGTAGTAAGTATTAATGGTTCAACCTATCCTCCAACAAATTATACTGGACCTACTGGATACACTGGCTTTACTGGCTCAACTGGACCAATTGGACCAACTGGATCATTTAGTGGTATTATTACTTCAAACTTAATTCCTGATACAAATTTAGCATACAATTTAGGATCATCTACATTTGCATTTAAAGATATATATCTTGCTAATAGTACAATCCATTTAGGAAATGCAAAAATATCTGTTGATGCAACTGGAAATATTAAACTTACAAATACATCAGGAAGTATACAATCAAATGGATCAACTGGTTCAACTGGTTCTATAGGACCTACTGGTCCTGCAGGTTCAGCTGGACCAAATGGTATTGGATCATTCTTTTCAGCAACTTATCAAACAGGAATGGAAACACCAGATCCATATTGTTTTACAGCATCTTTTAGTATGCCATCAACATTAACATTTGCTGATAATCCATCTGTAAATGCCTATTTAACATATGCACAAAGTTTAGGTTCTAATTTCTTACCATTTACATTCTTTGATACAGTTACTAATACTACAATAAGTTATGGATTTACATCTATTACCTACAATTCAGGTGGATCAGTAAAAACATGGTCAGTTACAACTGCAAACTCAAGTTCATTTTCTGCAACTGACTTATTTAATATCTATATTACTGCCCAAAGTCCATACGGCTCTACTGGTCCAACTGGCCCTGAATCTACAAATTGGTCATTATATCCAGCAACTCAAGTTGTAGAATTTGCAGGTAATGATGTTGCTAATATAAATAATATGTCTGTTAATGGTGCTATTACAATGCAAGATAATCAATATATTATATCAACAGGTACACTTGCAATGGTAACTGATGGTCATAATTTATCACTTATTGCAGATAATGGTGGAGAAATAACTATGGGAGGTGTAGGTGGAATTACATTAAATTCCGGAAGTAATAACACAACAATGTTAGGTAATATCTTTAATTTACTTACTAATGAAATAAATTTATCAGCATTTAATAGTTCTATTAGTATGAATGCACCTGATATTAGTTTGATTGGTAATGTAACAATTAATGGTACATCTTATCCACCAACAGGACCAACCGGAGCAATATTATATTATGATGGTCAAAATATAGCAGAATCAAGTGGATTAATATATACAGAAAATGATGGAATAGTACTTAATGGAAACTTAATTCCAACAGTAACTAATACTTATTCACTCGGTTCTACTGGATCAGTTTGGAAAGAACTTCATATTGGTCCAGGTACTATTAATATTTCTGGTCCAGGTGATGTTATCGGAACAATTGGTACTGATCAAAATGGTATTGTTTATACTGAATCTGGTTTTGCTACTCCATTTATTAATATCGGTCCTAGCATTAATGGATTACAATCTGGTAATATTGGTGGCTGGGTACTTGGAGCAACAGGAACATTAGGTGAAGATGATTATGATTTAATTGCACAACAAAAATTACCTGGTCCTAAGTTTCCAGCTGGAGTAACTGGTCCTGTATACTCTTTAATTAAAAATGCTGGAGTAACTGGTCCTACTGGTAAGACTGGTCCAACTGGCTATACTGGATCAACTGGTCCAACTGGTTCAACTGGTTCAACTGGTCCAGCTGGCTATACTGGATCAACTGGTCCCACAGGATCTGCCGGTATTGGTGCTTTCTTTACTGCTACATATTTATCTGGACCATCTACACCATCATCTGGCACATTTATAATTGATTCTAGTGGAAGTAATATAATTGTTGCAAGTAGTCCAACAGTTAATTCATATTGTTCATACATTCAATCACAATTAGGAAGCGGATCTGCAATTAATTTAACCATTTATGATACTACTAATACTTCGTTAACATACACTGCAGATTTTATTTCTATATTAAATAATAGTACTACATGGACATTAAATTTTGGATCATCTATGATGTCTGGTGGAATAATAGCTATTCCAGTTTTTGGAGCAGGTTCTGGTATTTCAAGTCCTTCATTTGCAAATTTAGATGTATGTGATATTTATATTACATCTCAAAGTCCTTTTGCATCTACTGGACCAACTGGTCAACAAGGTTTTACTGGGTACACTGGTTCTACTGGTCAAACTGGTCCTATCGGTATAACTGGTCCTACTGGTATGACTGGTCCAGCTGGTACATCATCAAATACTGGTGCTACAGGTTCTACTGGATGCACTGGTCCAACTGGAGCAACTGGTCCTGCTGGATCTGCTACAAATACTGGAGCAACCGGTAGAACTGGTTCAACTGGTTCAACTGGTCCAACTGGTAGAATTGGTCCAACTGGTCCAACTGGTCAAATTGGTCCAATAGGTATTACTGGTGCATCTGGTTCTACTGGTCCAACCGGTATGACTGGTAGAATTGGTCCAACTGGTCCAACTGGTATTACAGGTGCAAGTGGTTCTACTGGTCCAACCGGTATGACTGGTAGAATTGGTCCAACTGGTCCAGGTATCAGTACTTATGTACCATTAAATATATTCTATGTAAGTAAAGGAGGAAACAACTTAAATAATGCAACAAGTTATGCACCATGCTTAACTATTGGTAATGCAATTGTACGTTGTGGTGCTGGAAGTTCTACTAATGCATATACAATCTTTATAACACCAGGAACATATGCAGAAGATCTAACAATTACTGATCTAAATGTATCATTCTTTGGAACACAAACCTTAAATACTACATATAATACTACAATTACAGGAAATATTGCAATATCTAGTACAGAACCAAGTGCTCGTACTAATAGAACAGTATCATTTCAAAATCTCCATTTAACTGGTGCAAATAGTACAATTAGTAATGTAATAACAATTACAGGATCTGGAGTAAGTAAATTAGTAATAAATAATACATATGTTGATTCTCCATTTAATCAACAATCTCTCATCAATTCTCAAACAAATTGTTATCTACAAATATATAATTCTAATTTCTATACTACTGGAACATTAAGTAGACCAATGTTTGATTTTGGTTCTTCAACTGCAATAAACTTTTATCAAACACAAATTGAACAAGCAGGTGCTGGAACACAACCAATTATTAGTTTATCTAATAGTGCGGTATTAACAACTCAAAATACAAGTATATTACAATCTGCTTTATCGTCTGTATTACCAAATGGATTATTATATATTAATACCACATCTGCAACTAACTTAGGTACTACATCATTTGGAGCATATACTATTGGAACATCAGCAATTATAGCAGATTTAAATGCAGGAAATATTACTTTAATACAAAATTCATTTGCTGTATTATCACCATATTTGATATCATACCCTGGTTCTACTGGTCTATCCGGACCATCGTCATCATTACCTACAATATATTATGCAGGATCATATGTTATTAGTGGAACAACATATAAGATAGACGGTGCATTTTATAAAGAAAGTTTAACATCAATTGTTTAAAGATGTTAAAAAAAATTATTTAAAAAAATTATTTAAAAAAATTATTTAAAAATTATTGTTAAAATAATAATTTTTATATATATAGTAATAATATGTCAATAATATACAAGAAAAATACAAATAAACAAGTAATATTTGATACCTCTAATATTTCTAATAATGAAGTTGTTTTTAAAGAATCTCTTAATATTCCAAATTATCTTCGTATAGGTAATGTCTACATAAATGAATCAAATGGTACAACCATATTTAGTTCTAATATTCAAACTAGAGATGTTATATTTAATGGAAATATTATCAATACTACTAATAATACAAATATTAATGGTAATTTATTAGTTGTTAATGATATTAATTTTAATGGTAATATTTATAAAAGTGGTAATATTTATGAGAATTTTGGTCCGACTGGTCCAACTGGATATACTGGCTCAACTGGTTCAACTGGCTCAACTGGTTCAACTGGCTCGACTGGATCAACTGGTCCTACTGGAACTTCAGGTTTAGTTGGTAATACTGGTCCAAATGGTTCTACCGGTCCTCAAGGAATTCAAGGAGTCCAAGGCATTCAAGGAGTTCAAGGCATTCAAGGTATTCAAGGAAGTACCGGACTTCAAGGTCCAAAAGGTAATGCAGGTACTTCTTTAACTATTTTAGGTTCTGTTGCAACTGTAGGAAATTTACCAATTAATCCTACTGATGGAGAAGCTTATATTGTTCAATCAAATGGAAATTTATATACTTCTTATAATAATGTTTGGAGTGATGTTGGAAAAATTCAGGGACCACAAGGTATTCAAGGAGTTCAAGGAGATCAAGGTCCAATTGGTTATACCGGTCCACAAGGTATTCAAGGATATACTGGAATACAAGGTATACAAGGTTTAACAGGTTATACTGGATCAACAGGTTATACTGGATCAACAGGTCCAACTGGTCAAGGACCAACTGGACCTCAAGGTATTCAGGGCATTCAAGGAAATCAGGGTCCTCAGGGGCCAACAGGAGTCCAAGGTCCACAAGGAATACAAGGAATTCAAGGCATTCAAGGTATTCAAGGTTTTACTGGAAATAATGGAGCTCCTGGTACTCCTGGTTCTTCCCTAGTTATTTTAGGTACTGTTGCGACTGTCGGTAATTTACCGCCAAATCCTGCAGATGGTGAAGCTTACATTGTATCTGCAAATGGTAATTTATATGTGTCATATGCAACTGTATGGAGCGACGTGGGTAAAATTCAAGGACCACAAGGTATTCAGGGTATTCAGGGTATTCAAGGTGTATCTGGTACAACTGGAGCACAAGGTATTCAAGGTGTACAAGGAAATAAAGGTGAAACTGGACCTCTTGGACCAACTGGTTATACTGGTCCACCTGGATATACTGGTCCGATTGGAATAACAGGTTCTACTGGTCCAATAGGCCCAAAAGGTAATAATCCAGTACCCCCTTTTTTTTCATTAAGATATTCTGTTGGAAATACTCCTCCATATGGTGGTTTTACTTATCAATCAAATAATTTTACATTATCTACTGAAATTCAAGGAGTATATGAATATTGTAATTTTATTCTTCAAAATTCTCCAACTTATTTAACTCTATTATGTCCAAATACACAAGTTACTATATCTTTATTAATTAGTGGTGGATTTTTTATGGGTGGATATTTTTACTTAAATGGACCTTCAATTTCTTTATTCCCTTTTTCTATTGGAAATCAAATAACTTTCTTTCTAACCAATCAATCACCACTTGGAACAACAGGTTCAACTGGATCAACCGGATCAACAGGTATGACTGGCCCACCCGGTTTTGCATCTAATACTGGGGCTACTGGATCAACTGGTATAACTGGTTCTGCAGGACCTACCGGTTCAACTGGACCAGCTGGACCCCTAAATGTTATCACCGATGCATTTACTGTCGCAGGTGGTGCAGGTACTTCATCACTAGCTTATTCTTATAATGGTATTAATTGGAATCAATCAACTAATGGAAATTCTATTTTTTCAATTAATGTTCAATGTTTAGCATGGAACGGAGTAATTTGGGCAAGTGGTGGTCAGGGAAGTAGTAATTCATTAGCTTACAGTTCCGATGGAATTACTTGGACTGGTGCTGGAAAAACTATATTTAATACATCTGCATATGGAATTGCATGGAATGGTGCTATGTGGATTGTAGTTGGACAAGGATCTACGAATTCAATGGGTTATTCTTATGATGGTATTAATTGGATTGGTATGGGTAAGACTACATTTACAAATTATGCAAGAGGAATTGCATGGAGTGGTTTTAATTGGGTTGGTGTAGGTAAAGGGACAAATACAATTGCTTATTCACCAGATGGCTTTAATTGGACACCTGCAACCAATATATTTGGAGATACAGGGAGATGTGTCGCATGGAATGGAAATGTATGGGTTGCCGGAGGTCAAGGAACAATAACTAATAATGTTCCTTATACTAATGGTCCATGGGATATTTCAAATCCAACAAATACTGGTTATGGTGCAACTAGTTCTATTTTTACTATTACAACTGCTGGTTATTTAAATAGTTTTGAAATGTTAACATCATTATATGGTAATGGAGATGGATCTGGAGTTTATATAAATATAAATAATGCTCAATCTGATACTCAATTAGGATGGATTACTAGTGATGGTACTACTAGTACTATTACTTTTAAAAATTTTAATATAGCATCTCCAATTTATTTAAATACAGGTGACTTTTTTCGTATAACATTAACAACCTTAGATACATTAAAATTATTTAATTATGCTAAAGTTATTAGTACTAATTATTTAATTATACAATTTAACATACAAACTACAACTTATACTACTTTAGCATACAGCCCAAATACGACTTCTTGGTCATTATCTAATTCAATATTTACAACTGCGTGTAATGATGTTGCATGGAATGGTTCTATCTGGGTTGCGGTTGGTTCAGGAACTAATACTATTGCTTATAGTTCAAATGGATTAAATTGGACTGCTGCTACTAATACATTTACTAGTGCAGGTTATTCAATTACATGGAATGGTACTTATTGGATTGCTTCTGGAGATAATGGTTTAGTTTATAGTAGTAATGGTATTAACTGGACTACTGAAAGCACAACTATTTTTTCTACTTGCTATTCATTACGTTCTAGAAGAGATTTACCTTATATTGGATTAAATTTATATAATACTTCGAATGGGCCAACTGGGCCAACTGGACCAATTGGATCTACTGGGCCAACTGGGAAAACTGGACCAACTGGGCAAACTGGACCAACTGGATCTACTGGGCAAACTGGACCAACTGGACCAACTGGATCTACTGGACCAACTGGTCCAACTGGTCCAGCTGGCCCATTAAATATTATTACAGAACAATTTTGTGTAGCTGGTGGAGCTAAAAATAGTACTTCAGCATTTGCATATTCATATGATGGATTAACATGGTACCAATCAAATAATGGATCATCTATAATAACAACTATTGATTTATTTATAGCATGGAATGGAGTTATTTGGGTTGCTGCAGGACAAAGTTCTGGTGCTGGTAGTTCATTAGGATATAGTTCAGATGGTATAAATTGGACTGGAGCTGCAAATAATATTTTTAGTGTTTTTAGTTTAGGAGTAGCATGGAATGGTAGTATGTGGATTGCAGTTGGTCAAGGATCAGCAAATTCAATGGGTTATTCGTATGATGGTATTAATTGGACTGGATTAGGAATTTCAACATTTTCAAATTATTGTAGAGCTATTGCATGGAATGGATCAAAATGGGTTGCTACTGGTAATGGTTCAAGTTCAATTGCATATTCTACTAATGGTTTTAATTGGTTTTCTGCTACAAATATATTTACTGATACTGGTTATTGTCTTGCGTGGAATGGAAATATGTGGGTTGCTGGAGGTCAAGGTACAGTAACTTTAGCTTATAGTTATGATAGTATTACTTGGTCTTCACCATCTCTGCAAGTATTTAGTACTAGATGTTATGCAGTCGGTTGGAATGGTTCTATATGGGTTGCTGTTGGAACTGGTACTAATACTATTGCATATAGTACAAATGGAACTGTTTGGAATGCAACAAGTTTTACATTTAGTAGTGCTGGCTATTCTATTGTATGGAATGGTAAATATTGGGTTGCAGGAGGTGATAGTGGTTTTGCTTATAGTACAAATGGAATAAATTGGAGTACTCTTAGTAATAGTATGTTTACGGCATGTTATTCTATTGCTGCTAGAAGAGTATTACCTTTTGTAGGAACTTACCCTTTTATTAATTCATTAACTGGACCAACTGGATCTACTGGATCTACTGGGCCAACTGGGCCAACTGGATCAACCGGTCCTACAGGAATATCAGGTGTAGGTACTACAACAACTAATGCATTCTGTGTTGCCACAGGTGATGGCTCAACTAATTTAGCTTATTCATATGATGGAAAAGTTTGGTATCCAGCTGCTAATAATCCATTCAATGGTTTATTAGCAAAATCAGTAGTTTGGAATGGTTCAATATGGATGGCAGTTGGTAGAAATAGTGCTTACACAGTTAGCATTGCCACTAGTTCTAATGGTATTAATTGGGTAAATTCAACATATAATTGTACGTTAGTAGGATATTCAAATGCTGATGGAATGGGTAAAGGAGTAGCATGGAATGGTAATTATTGGATTGTAGTTGGCGTTAATGAAAATTTTACCGTTGCCATAAATCAAAGTAATGATGGAATAAATTGGATAACAACTGGAGTTAGTGGTGGCACTAATCCATATTATGGAGTAAATGGAGCATTTAGAGTTGCATGGAATGGTAATTATTGGCTTGCTGTTGGCGCTAATGGTATTATTTCTAAAAGTACAAATGGATTAACATGGTCCTTTGTAAGTTCAGCTTCTTTTAGTGGTGGTAATGGTAATGATATAGCATGGAATGGATCTTATTGGATTGCTGTAGGAAATAATAGTGCTAGAACAGTTTGTATTGCTAAAAGTACTGATGGTACTAATTGGACCGCCTCAACAAATAATCCTTTTGTAGGTGTTGCTGCTTCAGGAAATGGAATCGCATGGAATGGTTTAATTTGGGTTGCTGTTGGAACAAGCACCAGTGGAACAATTGCAACAAGTAGTGATGGAATAAATTGGACGGCAATTACTTCAACTGATCCTTTTAGTGGTGGAAGTGTAAATGGAATTACATGGAATGGTGTTATTTGGATTGCAACAGGTGGTAATTCTAACAATTCAGTAACAATTGCTACGAGTGTTGATGGTACGACATGGACTGCTTCTACTAATAATCCATTTAATAGTTTTGCAACTGGTATTGCTAGTCGTAATCTTCTTCCATATATTGGTACAAATACTTATATTAACTTATCAAATTTAACTGTAGGTAATTTATTTGCGACTACTTTATCTGTTTCTGGCAGTAAATCATTCTTAATTCCTCATCCTGATCCTGCAAAAACTAGTACACATTTATTAAGACATTGTTCAGTAGAAGCACCTACTAGAGGAGATAATTTATATAGATGGAAAGTAACAACAGTTAATAAAACTTACATACAATTATTACCAGAATATTCTCCTTACTTGAATGAAGATTGGCAATTTTTAGTTAGTTCAATTAATTCATTTGGTAATGGATATGTTACTTTAGCAGAAGATGAAAAATCGTTTACTTTAATTGTTAATGAAGAAGGAACTTATTCTATACTTGGGGTAGCTACTAGAAAAGATGAAACTGCTAAATTATTTGATAGAACTGGAGTAGAATTTATTAAGGATTCTTAAAATTATTAACTAAGTAAAGAGTTAAAGATTATAAACAAATATTAATATAAATTTTTATATTAATGTCTTTTTCATTTGTTACTTCATATTTTGAATTTAATAAAGATATAACCGAAGAATATTTTAATAATTTTTATAAATTAGCTTCTCTAAACTTTCCTATAGTATTATTTTTAGATAGCAAATTAAATGAATCTAATTATTATACGAGTCTTCAAAAATATACTAATTTAAATATTCAATTAACAAACTTTTCTGATTTACCTCTTTATAATACTAATTTACAATTTCCTAAAAATTCTAGCAAAGAACTTATTATCTTACAAAATTCTAAACCGTATTTATTAAAACTAGCAAAAAATCTTACTAATAAACCTACTCTAGTATGGATTAATTTTAATATTTTTAAACATTTAAAAGATTCAGAAGTTCCGATACTATTAAATAATTTTAATCAACTAAAAATTTATGATCGAATTATTATTCCGGGTAATTTTGAAAAAAAAAGATTATTGCAAGATTTAGATTTATTTGAAACTAAATCAAATCGTTTTATTACTGATTTAATAATATGTCCTAAAGATTTAATTGATTTATTTTATAATGAATTTATGATTCAAGTTAATACAGATAAATCTAAATTATCATGGGAAATAAATTATCTAATGAATACTGAAATTAATAATGCAAATTTAATTCACTATACTAAGGCAAATCGAGGAATTGATATGTTTAAATTTTATGAGAAGAAATTAATTCTTATCTCGATGATTAAGAATGAAGAAAAAATTATTAGAAGATGTATTGATTCTGTTAAAAATATTTGTGATGCTTTTTGTGTATCAGATACTATGTCAACTGATTCAACAGTTAAAGTTGTTAATGATTATATTGAAGAACAAAAGAAATTATATAATATTCCTGGTAAAATATATCAGAATTCATGGAAACATTTTGGTCATAATCGTACTATTTCATATAATAATACAGTAGATTTTTGTATTGAATTAGGATGGGATTTAAATAATACTTATGGTCTTTTGCTAGATGCTGATATGAAATTAATTGTTAAACCTTCATTTAATAAACAAGAACTTACTCATAATGGTTATAGAATTATTCAAGATAATTCATGGATTGATTATCAAAATACTCGATTTGTTAAATTAAATAAATCATGGAAATGTACTGGAGTAACTCATGAATATTGGGATGGATCAGATTTAGGATCAATTAGTAAAGATAAAATATATATTCATGATATTGGAGATGGAGGATGTAAAAATGATAAATTTGAGAGAGATATGAAACTACTTATTACAGGAATTGAAGAGGAACCAAAAAATGATAGATATCATTTTTATTTAGCTCAAACTTTAAAAGATCTTGGTAAATTTAAAGAATCAATTGCATTTTATAAAAGAAGAATTGAATTAGGTGGATGGGATGAAGAAGTTTGGTATTCTCATTACATGATTGCTAAAAACTGGTTATCTTTAGGTAATTTAATTAAATGTGAGGCATGGGCAATGAAAGCATTTGAATATAGAAAAAGTAGAGCAGAACCATTGTATATGTTAGTACATTTATTTAGAGATAAAAGTCAACATTTTAAGGCATATCATTATTATAGAATTGCAAAAGATATACCAGAATCAAATGATGCATTATTTTTAGAAAAAAATATCCATCAATATTTATTAGATTATGAATATACTATTCTTCATTATTGGTTATTTCCAAATGAAAAATTAGTAGGATTAAAAGCAACTATTAATTATTTGAATAAGACAATTCATAATGAAGAAAATGTAATGTCTAATATGGATTTTTATTTAGATAAATTAGATGGAGATTTACAAAATATTAATGCTCCGATAATTGATATGTTTTGTGCATCTTCACCAGCTATTATTAATTATAATGGTAAAACAGTTGTTAATTTAAGATATATAAATTATCGAATTCAACCAGATGGTTCATATATAATGCATGATAAAGGAACATATTCAAGAGATCATCATGTTAAGACAAGAAATGCTCTAGTATATTTGGATGATAAATTAAATTTTATTGAAACTCCTCTTTTGTTTAATGATGAAGTTACTGATATACCAGTATTTTCTACATGGATTCATGGATTAGAAGATATTCGATTATTTGAATTTAAAAATAAAATTCACTACACAGCTACCACTCGAGAATATTCTTATAATGGTAATAATAGAATTGTTATTGGAGAATATGATACAGTTAATTTAAAATACATAAATAATAAAGTATTATATCCACCAACAGAAACCGATTGTGAAAAAAATTGGATTCCTATTAATAATTGTAATAAAGAAATTTTATTTGTTTACAAATGGCATCCTCTACAAATTGGTCAGTTAGATGAAAATAATAAACTTTTTATTACAATTACTCACGATACCCCGACTTTCTTTAAACATTATAGAGGATCTTCTTCTATTTGTGAATATAATGATCAATTGTGGTGTATTACACATGGAGTTAAATATAGTACTCCACGAAAATATTTTCATCAATTTGTAGTTTTAGATAAAACATCGTTTAAACCAATTAAATTTTCAGTACCATTTTATTTTAATAATTTTAAGATTGAGTATTGCAATGGATTAATGATTAAAGAAAATGAATTAATAATTCTATTCTCACAAAATGATGCAGATCCTTGTATATTAAAGACTAGTATGAATAGAATTAATAAACTTATGATTAATTTATAAATTATTTTTTAATAATTAATATATATGGATTTTAAATATAAATATTTAAAATATAAGAATAAATATATTGCTTTAAAGAAACAATATGCTGGGAGTAATTCAATCATATTACCAGATACAACTATTAAAGGTCCATCATATATGTGTCATTTAAATTCAGAAGATAAAAATATATATTTATTTGGCGAGATTCATAAAAACTTATCAGATATAACATGTATTAATGGATGGAAAACAATGTTCGAATGGTTAAATAAAGATATAATTCCAAAATATAAAGATGATCGTATGTTAGATATATTTGTAGAAAAGAAAAAAAATAAGACATATAATAGAAATATAGAATCAATAACAAATAGAAGTCTATCAGAGTTAGAGAAGTTAGTTATAAAACCTACTAATAATACTAGAATTCATAAAATTGATATTAGATATACTGCTAATATTTTAGAAGATTTAGGAGAATTAGATAATAATATAAGATATTTATATTTTAATATGCCAAAGAGTAAGGAAATTATAAATAATAATCATAGTATATTATTAAAATGTTTAGATATAATAATTGATTGGTCAATATTAATATTTTTTAAAAGTGATAAAATTATTATTAAAGAAAAATTATTGAATATAATAAATACAGATTTAGTAAAATATATTAATGATTTAAAATTAGTTAATACAAATTCTAAATTTAATGAAATATTTAATGATATGACTGATTGTATATCAGATATGAATACTGAAATCTTATCACAAGATTTTGATTTTAATTTTCTAGGAAAATATAGAAATGATGGTATAATATTTACTGAAATATATGATAATATTGATGAAAAATATAAAAAAGAATTTTTAGGATTAAATAAAGAATTATTTAATTTAAAAGATCAATTTAATGAAAAATATAAAAAATTTAAGGATGTATTTTATGAAAAATTAAATGAAAAAAATTATATAAGTCCTGTTATTTATTTAGAAATCTTTAATAGGAATAATATATTTTTAGAATTTAATAGTATTACAATGATATGTTTTTTATTAGTTTATTTTATGTCTTTATTTATGGATATCTATATAATCGGTAAATTATTAAAATCTAATATTAAATCATGTATTATATATACTGGTATTGCTCATACAAAATATATTAATAATAAATTGCAAAAATTATTTGGATTTAAAATTAAATATGAACCAATCGATATTAATTTAATAAAATATTGGCCAGAACATGAAAATAATGCATTAAATTGTTTAAATTTAAAAAATCTTAATTTAATATTATAAATAATAATCTATTTATAATATATGAGCATCACCTTATTAAAAAAACTAGAATTATCTGATTCAAATTTAACAGAATTTGATTCTAAGAAATACTATAATAAGGGGTTTTATAATGATGATATTTATGAAATTTTATTAGATAAAAATAAATTTAGTACAATAAAAATTAATAATTTTGTTAATTTAAAAAGATTATTTTTAGATAATAATGAAAATTTAGAAACAATAGAAATTGATTATTGTTTAAATTTATTTGTTTTAGATATATCAAAATGTCCTAAATTAAAAGATATAAAAGGATTAGATAAAATTCAATTACAAATGTTATCTTGTCGTGATACTAATATAGATTTTTTAGAACAAAAATTTAACGTTAATATGTTAATAGAAAAAGATAATGAAAAGATTCAGTATATAATTGATA
>Ga0214921_10006076_pt1 | contig 16725 bp, 14 predicted proteins | sample LL1505_MetaG_FD_177992 | JGI IMG/M metagenome (GOLD analysis project Ga0214921, IMG submission 177992) | Freshwater microbial communities from Lake Lanier, Atlanta, Georgia, United States - LL-1505 | ecosystem: Environmental > Aquatic > Freshwater > Lake | place: USA: Georgia | collected...
CTTATTCAAATATCAACAGATCATTTATATGATGGCGAGGGTTTAAGTAATGAAGAGGATATAAGGCCAATAAATATGTATGCAATTACTAAATATGCTGGCGAGTTGTCTGCTAGAACTGTAGGCGCTACTATCTTACGTACTAACTATATTGGAAGATGTGCAAATATTACCCAAGGACAATCAATCAGTGATTGGATTGTCAACTCCTTAATAGCAAAAAAAGTAATAACCCTATTTGAAGATGTAATGTTTTCACCGTTGCATATCAAAACATTGTGCGTATTAGTTACAAGTCTTTTAAAAATAAGAACTGCCGGCACATACAATTTGGGTTCCATTGGCGGTATAAGCAAGGCCGACTTCGGTATAAAATTAGCATCGGGATTAAATTTGGATTTGCGGTGTTTGAGGATTGGGAAGCTATCAGATGCCAATCTAGAATCTAAAAGACCATTGAACATGATGATGAATTGCGAAAAGTTTATGAATCAGTTTAAGTTAGATCTACCAAATATTGATCAGGAGATTTCATTACTGATTAATGATTATAAATTCAATAAAAAAAACTAGCCTTAACAAGCGAGGAGTTATGTTGAAAAAAGATCGTGTATTGGTAGTGGTAGCTCATCCTGATGATGAAATACTTGGATGTGGTGGAACCTTGCATTCAATATTAAGACATGGTGGTGTGGTTAGAGTTTTAATTTTAGGAGAGGGTTCGACTTGTAGGTTTTCACTCAAGGAATTATTCTCAAAAGAAGCAAAATTAAAAATTGAAGAAAGACTCTCTTTTGCAAGGCTTGCTCATAAATCCCTTGGCCTGAACGATGTTATTTTTGAAAATTTAATTTGTGGACGATTTGATCAAGAGCCAGTGATAGACATTGGTAAGAGAATTGAAGGGCATATTAAAAGTTTTTTGCCTGATACTGTATTGACACACTGGGGAGAAGATACCAATTCCGATCATCGAATTACATTCGGCGCCGTATTAACTGCAACAAGGCCTGTACCAGGGATATCAGTAAAAAACCTCTTGTGTTTTGAAACATTAAGCTCAACAGAGTGGCAATTTTCCAAAACGTTTAAACCTAATTATTTTGTAAATATTAAAAAAGACATTGATGCAAAAGTAGCCGCCTTTAATTGCTATGCTCCCTCAGAATCTAAACCTTTTCCATATCCTAGAAATGAGGATGGATTAAGAATCTTAGCAAAAATGCGCGGAATGCAAGTCGGCATAGAAAGTGCTGAGGCATACGAAATCGTACGCTGCATTGATTTTAACTAGCACCGCTTTTGAATGGTATCGGAATGAATATAGCCATATCACAACCTAGATATTTACCTTCATTGGGTTTTTTACAAAGAATGAGCTATGTCGACTTATTTGTTGTTTACGACACCGTTCAAAGACAGTCTAGGGCCTGGGAGAATCGAAATAAGCTACTTCTTCCTGATTCTGAGTGGCTTTCAATACCTATAACATCCTCCTCCAGAGAAATTCTTTCTAGTACATTAATGGGTAAGCCTAATTGGATTGATGAGCATTCCAATAAAATTAAATATTATTACAAGACTAGTAGATTTTTTGATGAAAAAATAATAGATATTTACTACGCTGGGTTTCGTAAAGCGTATGAACAAAGTAATGCAAACTTCACTATTGCCGCAATTGATGCAATAGTGAATCTGTTTATCGAGCTTTCAGTTCCATTTAAATATATTTATTCTAGTGACATAATCTTTGATGATAACAATGTCGAAGTCGGTGCAAAAAAACTAGTAAAAATAGCAGAGAAATGTAAAGCAACCGTTTATTTATCTGGTCAAAATGGTAGAGAATATGGAGTGAATGATGCATTTAAAAATAGTGAATGTATTGTTAAGTACCATCAGTATATAGAAACTGAATATAACCAAATTGGCGATAGAAAAATTTTCATTCCGCATTTGGGATTTTTCGATCCTTTATTTTGTTTGGGTAAAGAGAAATTTTGTAAATTGATAAATGAAATGCCTGTATTATTGGATTAAATAGATATAAGGAGTTATTGAGGCAATGAAAAACTTAAACATAAATGGTAGGGAAGTAGGTGATGGTAACCCTACGTTTATAATTGCCGAGGTTGGAATAAATCATAACGGCAATGTTTCATTGGCAAAGGAAATGATTACTTCTGCATGGGAGGCTGGTGCTGATGCAGTCAAAATTCAGACTTTCATTACAAAGGATTTCTTGCACCCCAGCCATCCTTCATATATCTATGATGTTAATGCTGAAATTTCTCATGACGATGAGTTAGAGATTTGGGAATATGCTAGATCAAAAAATATTTTATTATTTTCAACACCAGAAGATTTTAAGAGCCTAACTTTTATAAAGTCTCAAAAACCTTTGCTCATCAAAATTGCAGCTATGGACTTTAACTTTAGAAAGCTCATACAAGCGGCAGCAAGTTTGGAAATACCCATTATTTTATCCTCAGGAATGAGTACTTTGGAGGAAGTCTTGAGGGCCGAAAGATGGGTAAGAGATGTTGGTAATCAAAATGTTGCGATGTTGCATTGTGTGTCGTGCTATCCAACGCCTGCTGAGACATGTAATTTAAGGGCAATAGATACAATTAAAAATGCAACAGATTGTCCAGTTGGGTTTTCAGATCACACTGTTGGCATACACATACCAATGGCAGCCGTTGCCTTAGGAGCTAATATTATTGAGAAGCATTTCACTCTTGATAGATCAATTGATGGACCTGATCAAAAATCCTCAATGGAGCCTCATGAATTAAGTTTATTAGTGAAAAGCATTAGAGATATTGAGATATCTCTTGGCAATGGTGTGAAGGCGCCATGTAAAGAAGAGGAGGCGCCACGTCAATTTAAGCGGAGAGGTATTTATACCGCTTCAGAATTAAAAATTGGCAGCATAATTGACGACGGCTCTGTAGAATTTTTAGCCCCATCTAAATCAAATAGTTCCGTAGAGAATTGGGATAAGATCCGCGGAAGAAGATTGGCTGTAAATTTGCCCAAGGGCAGCCCTATAACAATTGACCATTTAGAAAAATAAATCATAAGGAAAATGTATGGCTAACTATAGAGATGCTTCAATTGAAATTGGGGCAAAACAATTTCATAGTAAAACGGGCGTGGCCCAGGCTCAGAGAGACACTGAGGCAGATTTTAGAAAAAAATATGTAAATTTAGCCTCAGGGAAAATAAATTCAGAATTGGTAAGAAAAAGAGGCTGTCCTGTTTGTGGGTCGCTTGGAAGTGGGGATATTATCTTCAGTAAGAATGGATTTGATCATATTTTATGTGAATGCAATATGGTTTATGTACCCGAAATATTAAAAGATGAGGGATTAAACCTTGTTTACTCTGGCGAAAAGCATGAAAAAGAGACTCATGATGGATTTAGAACCGAGCCGCGAAGGACATTTATATGTGAGATATATCAGGCGGGGTTGGAATTGTTAAAAAAGTCTGGCTATACCGACGGGTTAATTTTAGACGTTGGATGTAGCTCAGGTTTGTTTTTAGAATATGCATCGAGTATGGGCTATAAAGGAGTAGGGATAGAACCTTCAGACTATGCTGTAGAGTATGGTCGGGCAAGAGGTGTAGAAATTATAAAAGGATATTTCAGCGAAAGCACTATTGATAAAAATAATTATTCTATGATTAGCTTGTGGGATGTTCTTGAGCACTGCGACGACCCTAAAAATATATTAATTGATGCTTATAAAATAATGAAAAAAGACGGATATTTATTCATTCAAGTTCCAAATGTAGCCTCTCTTGCTCCGAGAATTCTCAGAGAGAGGTGTAATATGTTCAACGGTTATGCGCATATAAACTTATTTGGCCCAGATACTATTACAAAGATTCTAAATGAAATTGGATTTAAGGATATTAAAATAGAAACAGTTATTTCTGAAATATCTGTTATTAATAACTTTCTTAATTACACTGATCCATATTTTGGACCGAGTAACGATAGGCATTGCATTCTAAATAGCTCGATTGATTCAGAATTTCTCTCAAAAAATCTAATGGGATATAAATTGCAAGTAGTTGCCAGGAAGTAAATTGCAAAAGGAAAAGATATTAATTTTTAGGGTAGATGGTGGCGACCAAAAGGGTATTGCAATGGGACATCTTTTTAGATGTCTAAGATTAGCAAAAAAATTATCCCAATTAAAAATTAAAATTTTATTTTTATCAAAAGTTAATGAAGCTGCTGAAAATTTAATTTTATCAAATGGTTTTGAGTTGTACAAGATAAATAAACATCTTAGTGAGGATAAAGAATTTAGTATTATAGATAATTTTTTTTTAGGATTAAATTTAAGTAGTATCAGTATTATTATAGATACTAGGGGAAAAAAGGAAAGATTAATCAAGTTATGCGCAAATTATAAAATCCCGACAATAGTATATGAAGACCTTAGTGAAGAAAATATTAGTCCGCAAATCATAATAAATCCGAATCAATTTAATGAATATAAAAATTTAAATAAGAAAACGGTTTGCTACACAGGTGATCTCTATAGAATATTTGATACAAATATAGATAGTTATATAAAGCATAATTTTCAAAAAAAAATTAAGAAATTGTTTTTATGCTTCGGCGGTACAGACCCTTATAATTTAACGGCAAAAATAACTTCTTTGTTGATCAAAGAGTTTCCAGATTTACAGTTAAAAATAGCACTTGGGCCATCATTTAAAAATTATAAAGATATAGAAAGTCAATTAAACAAATCTCAAAATATTAAAATTTACAGATCAGAAAATTTTTTACCTAAAATCATGAAATCTGCAGATGCAGCGATAACATCTGGTGGTACCATTATGTACGAAAGTGTTTTTATGTGCATACCTTTATTTGTAATTCCAACCTCTACTCAAGAATTTAAGGAGGTTGAGAGATTCAAAAAAATGAATGTCGTTGATAGTCTCGAAGTTAATGTCAACAGTAGTAAAGAATGTTCAATTAGAGAAACAGTTGGGAATTTTTTTTCCTCAGAAGAAAAAAGATTTGATATTTATCAGGCACAAAAAAAATTAGCATTAACTAATGGCTTAAATAATATTGTTGAAATTCTTTTAATAAACAAGCTTATCTAATTTAATACAAAAATGAAATCAAAAGATATAACAATACTGGGTCTGAATGACTCAAATTCTGCTGCAGCGATTATAAAAAATGGTGTATTGATTGCCGCCGCTAGAGAAGAGCGCTTTGATAGAATTAAGTTTTCCGATTCTTATCCAACGAAGGCTGTGAACTATTGCCTAGAAGTTGCCGGTGTAGAGCTTAAAGAACTTGACCATATAGTTTTTGCATGGAATCCAGGGCATGAAATTGAACCTCAGGATACTGCAGCTGCGCAGCGTAATCACAAAAATTTCTTACATTACATACCAAATAATTTACTAAGACATATAGGGGGAGATAAATCAAATAAAAAGATTGAAGGCATAAGACAAGAAATAAAATTTAGCGAAGGAAATATTGATTTATCTTTTTTACCGCATCACGCATGTCATGCGGCAAGCACATTTTTTATATCCCCATATGATGCTGCTGCAATATTAACCTTAGATGCCTATGGTGATGATATTACTAGCCAATTCTTTATTGGCGAAAAAAACACCATTAAATCAATCGGTCGAACTTTATATCCGCATTCTCTTGGTCAAGTTTATGCTGCAATTACTCAGTATCTGGGCTATAGGGCAAATTCTGATGAGTGGAAGGTCATGGGCTTAGCACCATACGGTGAAATTAAATACTATAAACTTTTCGAAGATTTGATTCGATTTGATGATGATCTAGGTGAACTAAGAGTTAACCTCGATTTTTTTATGTATTTTGTGTGGCATCCAAGAAGATATTCAGAAGAATTTATAAAAAGATTTGGTCCGGAAAGATATCCAGATGAAGATATAACTCAACACCATATAGATATTGCAGCAAGTTTTCAAAGAAGAGTTGAGGATGTTGTAATTGATATGTGTAAATATCTACATAAGAAAACAGGATTAGAGACGCTATGCTTAGCAGGTGGAGTTTCAATGAATAGTAAGATGAATGGTCGAATTGCTTTAGAGACACCATTTAAAAATTTATGGATTCCGTCAAGTTCAGATGATGCTGGCACCTCAATTGGAGCATGTTTTTATTATTGGAATCAAATTCTTGGAAACAAGCGAAAATTTATACTTGAAAATGATTATTGGGGTCCAGAGTATACGAATGAGGATATCAAAAAAATACTTGATGGAAATAGTTTGCAATATACGTATATTGAAAATGTAGAAGTTGAGGCTGCAAAATCTTTGGCTGCTGGCAATGTTATAGGCTGGCATCAAGGTAGAATGGAGCTCGGACAGAGAGCGTTGGGTAACAGATCGATCCTTGGCGATCCAAGAAATCCTGACATGAAAAATAAAATTAATAAACTTATTAAGCATAGAGAGTGGTATAGGCCATTTGCGCCTTCAGTATTGGAGGAGTTTCAGAGCGTTTTTTTTGAGGGGGAGGTGGGGTCGCCATTCATGCAATTAGTTCTTCCAATAAGACCTGAAATGAGAGACATCATTCCAGCGGTAACTCATATTGATGGTTCTGGACGAGTGCAGACTGTTAGTAAAAAAACAAATATGCGGTATTGGACATTGATAGATGAATTTAGGAAATTAACAAATGTTCCGATGTTATTAAACACGTCATTTAATGATAACGATGAACCAATAGTGTGCAGTCCAAAAGATGCTATTCGCACATTTTTTGGTACTGGATTGGAAGAGCTTTATATAGGCAATTATAAAATTACAAAATCTTAATTTTATAAAATTATAACGATAAGGGATTAGCATGGATGTCAGAAAAAAAGATTCTAAGATTAAAAGTCATTGGGATGATTATAAAACCATTACCGGCGTTGATATACCTGTTAATCAAATTCAATATGCATTTGATAGTGAACAGAGAGAGAGTTCATTTATAAATGCACAATTTCCTACAGAACCGGAAAGGGAAAAATATTGGTGGTATAGAAATGAGTGGCATCGAAGAGCAAAGGAATTTGATCCTGGTCCTGCTCCATTGGCCGTTACGTGTGAGCTAGTAAGTAGTTGCGACTTAAGTTGTTCAATGTGCTACACAATAACAAATGAATTTGCTAATATAGTAGCAGGCGCTACAAGAGTAATGCCTTGGCCAATAGTCAAGTCAATAATAGATGAGGCTGCGGATTTAGGTGTTCCTTCAATGCTTTTCAGTTGGCGTGGCGAGTCAAGTCTATATAAAGGATGGGACGGCGATCAGCTAATTACATTCCCTGATGTTTTGAAATACGCAAGGGAAAAAGGAATACTTGAAATTACTTCTTTAACTCATGGACAACATTTAACCGAAGAGGCTGCAATAAAAATCATTGAAGCCCAGCCGAGTTGGATAAGTTTTTCATTCGATGGAATAGGTGAAAACTATAATCGAATAAGAACACCCAAAAACAAAATTGGAACAAATTTTGATGCTTTTTCACTAGTCGTAGAAAATATAAAGAGATTAAAAAAACTTAGGGATGATGCAGGGTTGACGAGACCTCAAATAAGGTCGAATGCTATTTTTCCGGCAATTGCAAATGATCCGCAGGGTTACCAGGAGTTTATGAAAGATACTGGCGTTGATTTGATAACCATTAATGAAATGCTTGACTTAAGGGACGGCGAGATACCAGATGAAATGAGAATGAAAAACTGGGCTTGTCAATATCCCTTTCAAAGATTAACCGTTTCCGCGAATGGAATCCTTTTGCCTTGTACGGGGGCACACAAAGAGCAAACTGGGCTTGTTCTGGGGCGCTATAAGGGGTCGCCTCCGAAGATCGTGCGTAACCTAGATGGAACGGAGGCAAAAATAGAATTAAATGAATTTAGTCTAGCCGATGCATGGCATAGCGATAAATTGAAACAAATTCGCAATCTTCATAAAAATGGGCGTAGAGAGGAAATTGATCCTGGATGTAAAAATTGTAATCATGGAGTTAAGAAATTTGGTGTTGATAGGATGCCCAAGGGTTGGGATCCAATTATCATGGCATGGAAAGATGGTAAAAGAGAGGGGTAATTTTGTTATCCGATTTAAATAAGTGCACTTAAACATGACCTTAAAAGAATGTCAAATTAGAAGTAAGGAAAGTATTGAGTGCTTTTTTAATGCAGAGATTGACTATTCAAAGAAATTTACCTCTTACCGTATTACGGTTGACTCAAAATTAAAGAGTTTTTTAAGTTTCGGAATGATCAATCAGAACTCATTCCTGAAAAATTCCAAAACTTTATGGCGGAATCTGATTTGAGTAGCCACATACTTGTTTTTCGCTAAAAATATGCAGATTTTTAGTGCGTCTAAAAAAATTGTATTTATCGAAACCCTTCGAATCATAGATATGATTCAGTTTTATAATGCCGAATCAATTAAGTTTCATAAAACAAGCCTTCCAGCAAGTGTATTACTGATAGCCCTTAAAAAAATAATATTTTTAAGGGCGTGGCTTACTAAATTTAATAAATTTGATTGGGGCGATACCAAAAAAATCAATGACAGCTTAAAAATAGCATCTATAAACGCTCATAATTATTTAGAAGATTACTTATTAGGTAGAGAGAGTTATTTATTAAGTTTAAGTAAAAATCTTAAAATAGATTTTGATTTAATATTAAGAAAATTTATATTTAGCGAGCTATTATTCAGGAAATATTTTTTCTATGAGCTTGTACATATTTACCTAAGTGAAAATCCAAATAAACTTTATGTTCTTCAGTTGGAAAAAACTCATTTAGGTATTTATTTTACTAAATTCTCTAATATTAACTTAAAACTCATAAAAAAATATAAAATTCTAAGCTTGGTAACTAGTATTAGTTTAATAATCATACTAATTTATAAATGGAAATTAAAAGTAATAAATAAAAATAATTTGTATGAAAATAAAATTTTATGTTTTGTGGGTGGAAAATTAGAATTAAATTTTTACAAAGAAATTCTCTCTGAATTTAACCCAATATTTATTACAAATGTACCGCCTGGAAATTTATTCAAAGATTCATTTCTAATATCAGATATAGAGAAACAAAATATTGAATATTTGAATCTTTCCAACAAAAATTGGGCTATGATAAAAAATTTATTTCTTACTATTTTAAAAATAGATTTTATAAAAAATTGGGTTTTATATTCCGAATTAGATAGTTATTTTTTATTGTTTATAAATCAGCTTTTCTATGCTAGAACTCTTGCACCCGAAGGATCAAATAATTTATTCGTAGTATTTGAGCATCACGATTTTATTAAAACAGTTAGAAATGAATTTTTAAGAGTAGATGGAAACTATTCCATATTTATGGCATTGTTTACTGGCCACAGCTTAAGATTCTACCCTCCTGAATTTTATCAAAACTACGACTGTCTTATTTCGTCCGGCGAAGCTCTGGAGGATACTTATAAAGAGAATAAGTCCCTCACTAAAACTATTTATAGGGTTGGCAGCACTCAAGGTAAATTGCCCTTGGCTAAATCTCAGCAAGTCTTATCTGATAAAAAACAAAAATTAATGAACATCTTGAGTGGAAATATGGTGGTCACATTTTTAACGCCAGGGGTTTGTAAGCCGACTTATGAGTCTGAGGTTCGACTTTTACAATTGGCCCGCCAAGTATCGATGATTCCGAACACTAAGGTGTTAATAAGACCTAAAATTATTAATGATCCTGAATATTGGAGTTTTTATGAAAATAATGTTTTTGGGTTTAATAATTTAATATTGACCGGTGTAGAATTCGAGCTATTAGATTTTTTAGACTTAAGTGATTTATTCATTACTTCATATTCAACTTCTGCATGCGATGTGGCTTTGCATGGAGCTCCAATATTCTTTGTAGATTATTTAAATCAAAAAGATAGATTTTTATTTTTAGATATTAATAAGGGGTTTAAGAGTTTGCAATTGGATGAAGATGAGGCATTAGAAAAAATACATTCATGGCTAGATCCCGATAAAAATAAGGCTTTACATATTGATCATGCAGCATTAATGAGAGACTTTGTTAATTACTTGGAACATGGAAAAATAAATTTTGATGAGTACAAAAAATGTATAATTGAAGTATTCAGGTCTCAGGCTTGGAGAAGTTTGGCTTAAATGGATATGCTTACTAATCGATTAGTAGTGATTGCTGAAGCTGGTGTTAATCATAACGGCGATCTTTCTAAAGCCCTTGGAATGGTAGAGGTGGCGGCGGATGCTGGCGCTGATTTTATTAAGTTTCAAACATTTAAGGCGGATAGGCTGGCTACAAGCCTTGCTATTCAAGCCGAATATCAAACTAATAATACAAATATTCTTGAAACCCAGCGTGAGATGTTGCTTAAGTTGGAGCTTGATGAGTTAGCTCATTATGAAATAATTGAGCATTGCTCAAAATATAAGATTGGATTCTTATCTACCCCTTTCGATGAAATTAGCCTTGATTTTTTACTAAGTCTTGGCATATCTCTAATTAAGATACCATCTGGTGAGATAACAAATTTGCCTTATTTAAGGCGCATAGCTCAACTAGGCTTGCCAGTTATTCTTTCTACTGGCATGTCGGAAATGAGTGAAGTACGCGATGCGATTCAAGTACTTCAACAAGGCGGTGTTAAGCATTCTGACTTGACTGTTTTACACTGCACTACGGATTACCCGACGAAGATGTTAGATGTCAATCTTCGTGCAATGACAGCCCTTCAGCGTGAATTTAAAGTTAAGGTTGGTTATTCAGACCATACTATGGGGATTGAGGTGGCCACTGCTGCTGTTGCACTAGGCGCCACTGTGATCGAAAAGCACTTTACTCTTGATCGTAGTTTGCCTGGTCCGGACCATGCTGCCAGCCTCGAGCCCGCGGAGCTAAAAGCAATGATATATGCAATACGTAATGTGTCAACTGCCTTAGGTGATGGATTTAAGGCTCCAAGACCTGCTGAAGTGTCGAATAGAGCCGTAGCTAGAAAATCGATTGTGGCAGCTTGTGATATTAAATCTGGTGAATTATTTAGTGTTAAAAATATCACCACCAAAAGGCCTGGTACTGGAATTTCACCGATGCTCTGGGATGATGTAATTGGCCGTAAAGCTTCCACAGACTTTAAAGCTGATGATCTCATAAAGCTATGAAACGTAAGATTTGCGTCGTAACTGGAGCAAGGTCTGATTTCGGATTATTACGTTTTTTAATGGAGGATATTAAGAAGTGTCCTTCCCTCGAGTTACAGGTTATCGTTACAGGGATGCATCTTTCGCCGGAGTTTGGATCTACTTATAAAGAGGTGGGGCAATACTTTGATATTGACTACAAAGTAGATACACATCTCGGCTCCGATACTTCTGTTGCAATCACTAAATCGATGGGTTACGGACTCATTGGAATGGCGGATGCACTTGACGGGCTAAGCCCCAATTTTGTAGTTTTATTGGGCGATCGGTTCGAAATATTACCTGCTGCAATTGCAACTGTGATGAAAAGAATCCCCTTAGTGCACATACATGGAGGTGAAACTACTCAGGGCGCTATTGATGAATCATTACGTCATGCTATTACCAAATTAGCTAACGTTCATTTTGTAGCAACTGAACCCTATAGACGACGAGTTTTACAGATGGGCGAAGACCCTGAGCGCGTTTTTCTGGTGGGCGGTCTAGGCGTAGATGCTATAGATCGAATCAAATTTATGGAACGCTCAGAATTAGAGCAGCGCTTCAATTTACTATTTAATAAACGAAATTTATTAATTACGTTTCACCCTGCAACCCTTGAATCTGAATCGCCGGCGCTTCAAATGCAGACTCTTCTCGACGTACTAGATATATTAGCTGATACCTCACTAATTTTTACATTTCCTAATGCCGATATGGGCAGTCGAGAATTAATGATGCAGGTTAAAAGATTCGCAGAAACTAGGCCAAATGTATTTGCCTATGAGTCAATGGGGCAGGAGGGCTACCTATCCTGTTTAAGGCAAATGGATGGGGTAATTGGCAATTCCTCAAGCGGCCTGCTTGAGGCTCCTGCTCTGGGGGTGCCCACTGTAAACATTGGTAGTAGGCAAAAGGGAAGACTAGTTGCAAGTAGCGTTATAAATTGCGACCCAGTGAAAGATGAGATGGCAAGGAGCATTAAATATATCTATGATCCTGAATTTCGCTCTAACCTTCAGAATACAATTAGCCTTTACGGGAAAGGTGGAGCTAGCAATCGTATTTTAGAAATATTAAAGAGCCTTCCATTAAATGACTTACTTAGGAAGCCATTTCACGATATCGATCCTAGTTAATTATTAAAATATGCCCACTACAATTCAATCAGTTTCATGGCGCAGTGCCCTACTACTAGATGGGGCGACAATCGAGGATGCTATCACGCGCCTAAATGAGGCTGCCATTCAAATAGTAATAGTAGTTAATTCAGATGAAATCTTCATAGGAACAATTACTGATGGTGATATACGACGAGCATTGCTTCGAGGCTTAAGCGTAAAAGATAAAATTGATTCTGTATTTTCAAGGAGTGCATTGGTAGTGCCGCCTGACATTGGGTCTGAATCAGTTATCCAACTGATGCGCGCTAACCGAATTCATCATTTGCCTGTTGTCGATGAATATCGTAAGGTCATTGGACTCTATCTTTGGGATGGCCTTTCGACTGCCGAAGAGAGGAAGAACACACTAGTTGTGATGGCAGGAGGGCTTGGCACTAGAATGCATCCTCATACAGAAAACTGTCCAAAGCCTTTGTTGCCAGTTGCAGGTAAACCAATCCTAGAGCATATTATTGAAAGGGCTCGTGCTGATGGGTTTGTTCATTTTGTTCTTTCAGTGCGATATCTTGCAAAGATGATTGAGGATTATTTTGGTGATGGATCAAAGTGGGGTGTCAAAATTGAGTATCTCCACGAAGAAGAGCCACTTGGAACGGCTGGTCCCCTTTCTTTATTTGAGTCTAATGGACTACCCTTTATCGTCACTAATGGTGATGTATTAACGGATATTAAATATGGAGAGTTATTGGAATTTCATTCAAGAAATCAAGCTCAAGCCACCATGGCTGTTCGTATGTATGAGTGGCAGCATCCATTCGGAGTAGTCCACACCGAAGGCATCAATATTGTAGGATTTGAGGAGAAGCCTGTATATAGATCACATGTGAATGCGGGGGTTTATGCCTTGAGCCCTTCAGTTCTTTCTTTAATTCCAAAAAATCTACGTTGTGATATGCCGACATTATTTGAGTTACTTCGGGATCAGGCTGGACGAGCAATTGTTTACCCAATGCATGAACCCTGGCTAGATGTCGGGAGACCTGCTGATTATGTGGAGGCCGGTAAGACACTAGCACTACAAACTTTAAAGAACGGAAGAAAATAAGATGATTTCTAAGCCTCTTTTGCGAAGATGCAAGCGCTGCGGTTTGCCAGAAACATATGAAACTATTGAATATGATTCCCAGGGTATTTGTAATATTTGCCGGGGAGCGGAGCATAAGCAACAATCAATTGACTGGGATGAGCGCAAACTTCTTTTGGATAAGCTTATAGAGAAACATCGCGGTAAATCTGACTATGATTGTATTGTTCCTTTTTCTGGCGGAAAAGACAGCACCTTCCAGTTGTATTATCTTATGAAGGAGTACAAGCTCAAACCTTTGGTTGTGAGGTTTAATCATGGCTTCATGCGCCAAACAATACAAGACAATAATCAGCGGACTTTTAAAAAACTGGGAGTAGATGTTCTTGAGTTCACGCCAAATTGGCATGTTGTTAAGAGGTTAATGCTTGAGTCATTTGTTCGAAAGACTGATTTCTGTTGGCATTGCCACACCGGAATTTATTCCTACCCACTTAGAGTAGCGTTGAAGTATCAAATTCCTTTAGTTTTTTGGGGTGAGCCTCAGTCTGAGATTACGGCATATTACGATTACTTGAATGATGAAATCGAGTATGAAGATGACAAAAAATTTAATATGCTGCGTACATTGGGGATTACTGCTGAAGACATGCACGGCATGATTAATAGTGCCGAAAACCCTATCGATAAGCGAGATCTAATTCCTTATACCTATCCTAATTTAAAAGAGCTGAAAGAGTTAAAGTACTGCTCAGTTCCTTTAGGTAGTTTTATCCCATGGGATTACATTAAAAATACTGAAATTATTAAAAAGGAACTAGGCTGGAAATCTGATGAGCTTGAGGGTGTTCCGTCAGATATTAACCAGCATGGAGAAAAAATTGAATGTTTTATGCAGGGTGTTCGCGATTACATCAAATATTTAAAGCGTGGCTATAGTCGTGTTGCTCAAATAAATGCTTTCCACGTAAGGTCAGGAAAAATGACGCCTGAAGAGGCTCTTAGGCTAAATAATGAGTTTGATGGAAGAAGGCCGCAATCCTTAGACATATTCTTAGAGTATGTTGGCCTTACTGAGGAAGAATTTAATGAAATAGTTCAAAAAATGGTTATTCCACCTAATGAACCCGATTTCATTTTCATGCGCCAGGCCTCACGCCCATGGGATTTTGATAATTGGTACCGTGAAAAAAAATGATAGGCGTTCTTAATTATGGAGTTGGAAATCTAGCCTCTGTATATAATGCTCTTGATTCATTAGGGCATGAAGTCGAGATCTTTGATGATCAGAAATCGATGAATAAATACTCACACCTTATTCTTCCAGGCGTAGGATCTTTTGTAGCCGGAATGAATCTACTGTCTAAAGGGCAATTAATTCCGGAAATTAAAAGTTTTGCAGAATCAGGGCGTCCTTTACTAGGAATTTGTTTGGGAATGCAGTTACTACTTGATTCGAGTAATGAGCATGGTTTGACCTCGGGCATTGGATTAATTGGCGGGAAAGTCGTAAGGTTTCCCAATGGAAATGGCTTGAAAGTACCTCATATAGGGTGGAATTCATTGTGTAATATTGTGAAGCATCCTATATTGCATTCAATAAAATCTTCCGTTGATATGTATTTTGTTCATTCATACTATTGCCTGCCCGACGAAAAAAATTCTGTAATTGCATATTGTGATTATGGCTTAGAATTCCCTGCAGTTATAGCTAAAAACAATATTGTAGGTGTTCAGTTTCATCCTGAAAAAAGTCAGCCCGCTGGGTTGAAGTTATTAAATAATTTTGCAGCTTGGGATGGACAATGTTAAAAAAAAGAGTCATCCCCTTATTGCTTTTACGGGATGGTAGGGTCGTTAAAGGTATTAATTTTCAGGACTATCGAGATGTAGGTAATCCAAGAACCGCTGTGAAGATCTATAGCGCTCAAGATGCCGATGAATTAGTTTTTATTGATACTCAAGGAAGCAAGGCTTCCAGAGATTATTTAGTTGAAATTCTGAGAGAAGCTGCAAACGAGTGTTTCATTCCATTAACTGCAGGCGGTGGCATCCAAAGTTTGACAGACGCAAGGCAATTACTCATGGCGGGGGCGGACAAGGTAATAATAACTTCGGGTGCAATTGAGGTTCCAAGCTTAATATCTCAAATTGCTGGACATTTCGGTTCTCAGTCCGTAATTGCTTGCATAGAATATAGGGGTTTTGGTAATTCTGCAAAAGTTACCTATCAGAATGGCAGCAAATCTATAGATCTCGATTTGATAGACTATGCCATTCAATTGGAGCAAGAAGGGGCCGGAGAGATTATGTTGAATTCAATTGAAAAAGATGGTCTTATGAGTGGTTACGATATAAATTTGGCGAAGCAAATTGTAGGTTCCGTTTCTGTTCCAGTAATAGTATCTGGCGGTGCCGGAAACTTTATGCATATTTTTGATCTTTTTAGAGAGTCGGATGCTGCGGGGGCGGTCTGTGCAAGTTTATTTCATTTTGGCGATAACACACCCATTCGAGCTCGTTCCTATTTAAAGAATTTAAATATACAGTGTCGGACTTTAAAGTAAAACTATTTCGGATGCGTTCTATGTCAAAAAATGAATCAAAGAAAACGCTGCATTTATTTGGTGGCGGTTCTTTAATTGGGGTGGCTGAAGATATAGCACGAAAGGCAGGTTGGAGGGTGGTATTAAGAACGGGGTCGCGATTCTTAAGCTCTCTAAAAAATCTTGCAGAAGATACATTGATTCACTATGGAGATAATCTTGACGATTTACTGGAGAGGGGTGGTATGCCAGAGGATGGAGATATCGGTTTTTCATTCAGCGCACCATGGATTTTTACTCAGAAGACTATAGAGATTTTTAAACATAATTTATTTAATATACATAATCAGCCGCTGCCAAAATTTCGTGGTGGCGGAGGATCTTCATGGCAGATTTTAATGAATGAAAGAAGTGCTGGAGTATGTATTCATCGCATTACTTCTAAGGTTGATGTAGGGGAGATTTATGCAAGAGTTAATTTCGATATTCCCAATAATCTTAAATATCCTTTTGAATTTGAAGATTATGTAGGAATTCAAGCAAAAGAAGTAATGCAAAACTTTCTACCTAAGTTGCTGAATGGAGAAGCGTTGTCGCCAGAGAGGAGTGTAGGTTTTGAGTCGAATAGTGAATATTGGCCAAGGCTATCTACTGATGTACATGGTTGGATAAATTGGGCATGGGGCCTTAATCAAATACAATTATTTTGT
>Ga0214921_10006077_pt1 | contig 16724 bp, 15 predicted proteins | sample LL1505_MetaG_FD_177992 | JGI IMG/M metagenome (GOLD analysis project Ga0214921, IMG submission 177992) | Freshwater microbial communities from Lake Lanier, Atlanta, Georgia, United States - LL-1505 | ecosystem: Environmental > Aquatic > Freshwater > Lake | place: USA: Georgia | collected...
GTAATGCAGGCCATGCGCCTGCCATTGCAGGGCGAAATCATGGGCGGCGAATTCGGCCTCGGTCATGGCGATGTGATCCTCGCCCCCGGCCTCGGCCGGGCGGGTGATGGCGCGGCGGGCGATGACATGCCCGGCACGGCGCAAGCCCTCCAGCACCGTGTCCTTCCCCGCGCCCGAAGGCCCCACCACCGCCACCAGCATCTCGCACCCCAGATTGACCAGCGATGGGATGCCTGCACCTATCGCATCCACGCAAGGGGAGCCTGCAAGACAATGATGTTCACCACCAGGCCGGAAATCGCCGGCACCTTCGGCGTCGTCGCCACCACGCATTGGATTGCGAGCCAGGTGGGCATGGCGGTGCTGGAGCGCGGCGGCAATGCCTTTGATGCCGCCGCCGCCGCCGGCTTCACCCTGCAAATCGTCGAGCCGCATCTCAATGGCCCGGGTGGCGATTGCCCGATCATTCTGCATTCCGCCGCCACGGGGGCGCAGAGCGTGATCTGCGGCCAGGGGCCTGCACCGGCCGGCCTGACCATCGAGCACGTGAAGGGCAAGCTGGGGCAGAGCATCATGCCCGGCACCGGTTTTCTGTGTGCACCCATCCCCGGCGCCTTTGATGCCTGGATGCTGATGCTGCGCGACCATGGCACCTGGAAGCCACGGGAGATTCTGGAATTCGCCATCGGCTATGCCCGGCACGGCGCGCATATGGTGCCGCGCATCTGCCAGACCATCGACACCGTCCGCCCGCTGTTTGAGACCGCCTGGCCGACCAGTGCCGAACTCTGGCTGCGCGATGGCGGCCCGGCCCCGGGCGGGCTTTATGCCAATCCCGTGCTGGCCGACACCTATAGCCGCATCGTGGCCGAGGCCGAGGCGGCGGGCGGGGACCGCATTGCCCAGATCGAGGCCGCTCGCGCCGCCTTCTACAAGGGCTTTGTGGCCGAGGCGGTGGAGAGCTTCGCCCGCCGCTTCGCCGCGCTCGACACCACGGGCGAGCGCAACCATGGCGTCATCACCGCGCATGACATGGCCACATGGCAGGCCAGCTACGACACGCCGCTGCGCTACAATTACCACGGCGCCGAGGTGCTGAAATGCGGCCCCTGGTCGCAGGGCCCGGCCATGCTGATGACGCTCAGCCTGCTGCGCGACATGGATGTGGCTGGGATGGACCCGATGGGAGCCGAGCTCGTGCATCATTTTGTCGAGGCCCAGAAGCTGGCCTTTGCCGACCGCGAGGCCTGGTGTGGTGACCCGGATTTCTTTGACGTGCCGATGACCACCCTTTTGAGCGACGCCTATAATGCCGAACGGCGCAAGCTGATCGGCGCGCAGGCCTCGATGGAATTCCGCCCCGGCTCACCCGATGGCCGCGCGCCGGACACGGATTATGCCGCCGCCATCCGCCGCGGGCTGGAGGCGCGTGCCGCTGCTGGCACGGGGGAGCCCACCGTCTCGCGGCTGGGCGCCTCGGGCGGTGATACCTGCCATATCGATATTATCGACCGCTGGGGGAATATGGTCTCGGCCACACCATCGGCGGGGTGGCTGCAATCCTCGCCGGCGATCCCGGAGCTGGGCTTCTGCCTGGGGTCACGCTGCCAGATGTTCTGGCTGGAGGAGGGGCTGTCCAATACCCTGGCGCCGGGCAAGCGGCCGCGCACGACGCTCAGCCCCTCCATGGCGCTGCGCGATGGCAAGCCCTGGATGAGCTTTGGCACGCCCGGCGGCGAGCAGCAGGACCAGTGGCAGCCGCTGATGCTGCTGCGCATGCTGCATCACGGGCTGAATATTCAGGAGGCGATCGACATGCCGGCCTTCCACTCCGAGCATTGGATCAGCAGTTTTTGGCCGCGCGCGGCAAAGCCGGGCAAGCTGGTGCTGGAGGGCCGCTACCCGGCGGCGGTGGCCGAGGAGCTCCAGGCCCGTGGCCATGTGCTGGAGATGGGCGGCGATTGGTCGGAGGGGCGGCTGACGGGGGCGCGGATTCAGGCAGATGGGCAGTTGCGGGCCGGGGCCAATCCGCGTGGCATGCAGGGATATGCTGTGGGGCGGTAGCGGGATGCAGGGTCCATCCGCCCTGCCCGATCCGCTCACACCGGCAGGATGGCGGGGCTTTCAGCTTTGAGCGACTGGGTCAGGGAGGGCCGATGTCTTCCCAGCCGCCCTGAACCGCCGCTCAAGCAGCAAAAACGCCAGCACCCCCAGCAGCAGCGCTGCGGCGATGAACAGCAGCGCCGCGGCCACCCCGCCCCAGAAGGCCGCCAGCCCCATCGCCGCCTGCATCACCGCGGCACCGCCGAAGAAGAACACATTCATCGCCGAGAGCGCGCGGCCCGCCACATCGGGCGTCACCCGCCCCTGCACCAGGGCGAAGAGCGAGACTTGGTAGGTGATGCTCAGCCCATAGCCGACGAGAAGCAGCCCATCCAGCCAGGGCGCATCCATGCCACCGGCCAGCACCAGCGCCACGATAAACCCGGCCGCCAGCAAATGCCCCGTGGCGAGCAGCAGCACCAGGCGCCCCAGCGCGCGCCCGACAAGCCCGGCCAGGAAGGGCCCGGCCACCAGGGCGGCGGCCAGCAGCAGGAGCAGATTGCCGGTCTCGATGCGGGAAAACCCCTTCACCTCCATCAGCCATGGCCCGCCCCACAGCCCGCGCATGCCCAGCATGGCGCCGAAGCTGACAAAGGCCAGCGCCATGGCCGGCATCAGCGCCGGCGAGAAGCCGAAGCCCACCACCGCCTTGGCGTCATCCATCAATTTTCGCCCGCCGCCCGGCGGCGTCTCGCGCACCAGCAGCGCCACGGCGAAAAAGGCCAGCGCCGCCAGCGCCGCGCAGGCGAAAAAGCCTGCCCGCCAGCCCGAGGCATCAACCAGCCATGCCAGCGGGCTGGCGGATAACAACATCCCCGAATTGCCCGTCGCCTGCACAATGCCGGCCCAGACGCCGAATTGCGCCACCGGCATGGAGCGGGCGGCGAAGGCCATCGGCGCCATCATCATCCCTGAACAGCCAATGCCGATGATGCTCTGCGCCACCACCATCGAGAGCGGCCCGGTGGCGAAGGCCGCCAGCACCGCGCCCGTTGCGGCAATGCCGAGCAGCACCATGGCAACCAGGCGCGAGCCCCAGCGGTCCAACGCCACGCCGACCGGGATCATCGCCAGCGCGAAGGCCAGCGGAAAGGCGCCGGTGATGGCCGAAAGCGTCTCAGTGCCGATGCCCAGGTCACGCGAGAGCACATCGGCCGACACCGCGGGCAGCGTGCGCACCGCATTGCTGAAGACATGGCCCATGGTCAGGGCCAAAATCTGCGCGCCGATGGGCAGGCTCAATTTCGGAAGATCTTTCCCGGGTTGAGAATGCCCTTGGGGTCGAGGGCGTGCTTCACGCTCAGCATCACCGAGAGCGCCTCCATGCCATGCTCGACCTCCAGAAATTCGCGCTTGCCCAGGCCCACGCCATGTTCGCCCGAGCAGGTGCCGCCCAGCGCCAGCGCGCGATGGACGATTTTCTTGTCGAGCGCCCAGGCCGCCTCCAGCGTCTCCGGCCGGTCATCCTCAACCAGGATGACGGTGTGGAAATTGCCATCGCCGACATGGCCGACCATGGGGGCGGAAAAGCCGCTGGCGGCGATATCCTCCTTCGCACCCAGCAGCGCCTCGGCCAGATGCGAGATCGGCAGGCAGACATCGGTTGCGATCCCACGGCTGCCGGGCTTGCTGGCGATGGCGGCCCAATAGGCGTCGTGCCGGGCCTTCCAGAGCTTGTTGCGGGCCTCGGGGTCGGTGGCCCAGGCGAAGCCCGCGCCGCCGGCGTCGGTGGCAATCGCCTCCACCGTCTCGGCCTGTTCCTTCACGCTGGCCTCGGAGCCGTGGAATTCCAGGAAGAGCGTGGGGCTGGCGGTCATGCCCTCCAGCTTGGAATAGGCGATGCAGGCGGCCATCTGCACCTCATCGAGCAATTCGATCCGCGCCACCGGCACGCCCATCTGCAGGGTGGTGATGACGGTATCGACCGCGGCCTTGAGGCTCTCGAATTGGCACACCGCGGCCGAGGTGGCCTCGGGAATGCCATGCAGCCGCAGGCGGATCTTGGTGATGATCGCCAGCGTGCCCTCGGAGCCGATGATGAGCGATTTCAGATCATAGCCATTGGAGGCTTTTCGCGCCCGCGAGCCCACCTGAATGACGCGGCCATCGGCCAGCACCACCTCCATCGCCAGGACGTTTTCCTTGATGGTGCCATAGCGCACCGCATTGGTGCCCGAGGCGCGGGTGGCGCACATGCCGCCAATGGTCGCGTGGCTGCCGGGGTCAACCGGGAAGAACAGCCCCTGGTCGCGCAGAAATTCGTTCAGTTGCTGGCGGGTGACGCCGGGCTCGATCAGGCAATCGAGATCGGCGGCGCTGACCTCCAGCACCCGGTTCATCCGGCTGAGGTCGAGCGATATGCCGCCACGCACCGGGTTCACATGCCCCTCCAGGCTGGTGCCGGCGCCAAAGGCCACCACCGGCACGGCATGGAGGTGGCAGAGTGCCACGAGGCGGCTCACCTCCTCGGTGGTTTCGCAAAAGGCGACGGCATCGGGCATGGTGGGCACCGAGGTGTCCTCGCCCCGGCTATGCTGCTGGCGCAGCGCGTCATTGCGGGTGATGCGCTCACCCAGGAAGGCCTGGGCGGCGGCGATCACGGCATCGGGGGCGCCGGGGGCGATCTTGTTCATGGCTTCATCCTCAACCTGCTCTCAGCCACTGGGCCGGAGGCGGCACGGCGCCGCCGCCGCGCCAAAGCTCAGTAGCTGCGGGGCATGCCCAGAACATGCTCGCCAATATAGCTCAAGATCAGGTTGGTGCTGATCGGTGCCACCTGGTAGAGCCGGGCCTCGCGGAATTTCCGCTCAATGTCGTATTCCTCGGCGAAGCCGAAGCCGCCATGGGTTTGCACGCAGGCCTCGGCGGCGGCCCAGGCGGCATCGGCGGCCAGCATCTTGCCCATATTGGCTTGCTCGCCACAGGGTAGGCCGGCCTCGAAGCGCTCCAGCCCTTCCTTCACGATAGCCTCGGCGGCGCGCATCTGGGCATAGGCGCGGGCGATGGGGAATTGCACGCCCTGATTGGTCCCGATGGGCTTGCCGAAGAGCACGCGCTGCTTGGAATATTCCACCGAACGCTGGGTGAACCACTTGGCGTCGCCCACCGATTCGCTGGCGATCAGCAGGCGCTCGGCATTCATCCCATCGAGGATATAGCGAAAGCCGCGGCCTTCCTGACCAACTAGGTTCTCCGCCGGCACTTCCATATTGTCGAAGAAAACCTCGCAGGAATTGTGGTTCATCATCGTACGGATCGGCCGGATGGTGAGCGACTTGCCGAGCACGGTGCGCATATCGACGATGAAGGTGGAGAGGCCCTCGGTCTTCTTGGTCACCTGGTCCTTCGGCGTGGTGCGGGCGAGCAGCAGCATCAGGTCGGAATGCTCGGCGCGCGAGGTCCAGATTTTTTGGCCGTTGACGATCCATTTGTCGCCCTCGCGCCGGGCGGTGGTGCGCAGCGCGGTGGTGTCGGTGCCGCTCGTGGGCTCCGTCACGCCAAAGGCCTGCAGGCGCAGTGAACCCTCGGCGATGCCGGGGAGGTAGCGGGCCTTCTGCTCGGGGCTGCCATGCTTGAGGATGGTGCCCATGATGTACATTTGCGCGTGGCAGGCGGCGCCATTGCAGCCCTCGGCGTGGATGGTCTCCAAAATCGCCGCGGCGGCGGAGAGCGGCAGGCCGGCGCCGCCAAATTCCTCGGGGATGAGCGCGCCGAGATAGCCGGCCTCGGTCAGGGCATTGACGAATTCCGTGGGGTAGCCGCGGCGGGCGTCGAGTTCGCGCCAGTAAACGCCCGGAAAGCGGGCGCAGAGCTTGCGGACTTCCTCACGGATTTCGGCGTGCGGGTCGGCTGCGAGAAGGGGCTGGTCCATGGGTTTTCCTCCGATCGCCCCTATTGGCATGTCAGCGCCGGCAGGGCTACTCCAGCACAATATTGGCGGCGCGGATCACATCGCCCCAGCGCTGCCGCTCATCGCGGACGAAATCCGCCAGGCCCTCGGGCGTTGTCGCATCGGGCGTGGTGGCCTGCTGGCGGAAGACCTCGACCACGGCGGGCTGGCGCAGAACCTCACCAATGGCGGTGGAAAGCTGGCGGACCACCGGGGCGGGGGTGCGGGCGGGGACGTGATAGGCGAACCAATTGCCGGTCACGAGATCAACGCCGGCCTCCTTCAGGCTGGGCACCTGCGGCAGAAGGGCCAGCCGCTCGGCGCTCGTCACCGCCAGAACACGCACCCGGCCATCGCGCGAAAGCGCCTCGGCGCCGCCGGCGGGCAGCACCATGGCATCCACCTGGCCGGCGGCCACCGCCGTCATGCCTGGCGCCTGGCCGGTGAAGGGGACATGCAGCATTTCCACGCTCGCGGCGCGACAAATCCGCTCCATCGAGAGATGCGAGGCCGAGGCGACGCCCCAGGAGGCATAGCTCAGCGCACCGGGCCGGGCGCGGGCGGCGGCCAGGAGCCCTGCCAGATTGGTCACCCCCGGCAGCGAAGGCCCGACCATCAGCGCGAAGGGCACGCGGGCAAAGAGGCTGACCGGGGCGAAATCCGCCTGCGGGTCATAGGGCAGCCGGCGATAGGCGAAGGGGTTGATCGCATGGGTATCGGCATTGGAGACGAAGAGGGTGTGGCCATCGGCCGGCGCACGCGCCGCAGCCTCGGCCCCCACGCCGCCATTGGCGCCGGCACGATTCTCGATCACCACGGGCTGGCCCAAGGCCGCTTGCATGGCCGGCGCCATGGCGCGGGCCAGGATGTCGGTCACGCCGCCGGCATTCCAGGGCACGATGACGCGCAGCGAACGGTCCGGAAAGGCATGGGCCAGGCGGGGCGCGGCCAGCAGGGCGGCGCTGCCTGCCAGAATGGCGCGGCGGGTGGGTTTGAACATGGTGTCCTCCATTGTTGGCGGCAGGATGCCGTATCCCACGCTGCCCGCAAGGGGCTTGCGGCCCGACCGCGTCGCGACGAGCATCCGGCCACGGAGGAGACCCAAATGACCGGATGGAATTGGCTGCAGGCCGAGGGTGCGATGGCGCAGTTTCAGGCCTTGTGCGATGGCGATGCGGTGCTGGCGCGGCATTTGCCGGGTGCTGGCGGGCGCTTTGCCTTCGTCCAGGGTACGCAGGCCTTCACCTTGGTATTGAGCGATGGCGCGCTGCGGCTGGAGGCGGGGGCCGATGCGCCTACCAGTTTCTCGGCCGAGGCCGCGACCTGGGACAAGGCGCTCGCCCTGCTGCCCGAGCGGCATCATCACAATCTCTTCGCCATGCGCATGCGCGCGCCCGGCTTTGCCGCCACGGGCGATGAACTGGCCTGGGCGCAGCATGCGCATCTGCTGCGCCGGGTGATGGATCTGGCGCGCTGGGCGGCGGCGGGAGAAGCCGGCCCAGCGCCCGAATCCTTGCGCCCGCGCCTGGGCAGCCCCACCCCCTGCCCCATCGCGCGCGGCCGCTATGTCACCGTGCGGGCCGGCGGGCGCGATGTGGTGCTCTATGGCGAGCAGCATGGCGAGGGCAGGCCGATCATGGCCATGCACACAGCGGGGTCTGACAGCCGGCAATTCCATCGGCTGGCGGCGGAGCCGGCTTTGGCGGGCTGGGCGATCACCGCCTTTGATCTGCCGGGGCATGGCCGCTCGCCCGCCATCGCCGCCCCGGGCGGCTGGGCTTTGAACACTGACCTCTATTGCGAATTGATTATGGGCTTCCGCCAAGGCTGGGGCTTTGCCGAGAAGCCGGTGCTGCTCGGCGCTTCGATGTCGGGCGAAATCTGCCTGGAAATCGCCCTCCGCGCCCCGGAACACTTCGCCCATATTGTCGCCTGCGAGGCCTGTGAGCATATCCCGGGGCGGCGCACGCCCTGGCCGCTGCATCCGAAGGTCAATGGCATGATATTCACGCCCGAATGGGTGGATGGGCTGATGGCGCCGCAATCGCCGGCTGAATGCGCCGCCGAGGTCTGGTGGCATTACAGCCAGGGCGGCTTTGGCACCTTCCCGGGCGATATCCTGTTCTATTCTGGCGGCTGGGATGCGCGGGGGCGGCTGGGCGGGATCGACACCTCACGCTGCCCGCTGACGCTGCTGACCGGCGAATATGATTACTCCTGCACCGCCGAGGCCTCGGCAGCGACGGCGGCGCAGATCAAGGGCGCGCGGTTCGAGCGGATGGATGGCATTGGCCATTTTCCGTTTGCGGAAAACCCGGCGCTGTTTGCCCGGTTTTTGGCGCCGGTGCTGGCGGGGGCCTAAGAGCGGCCGTGCTCAGGCCGCCCGGTGGCAGGCCTCTGCGGCCTCGCTCCATGCCTCGGCCATGCGCCGGGCCCGGAGCCGGTTTTCCGCCGTCAGCACGCTGGCGGTGGGGCCCCAGGCCAGGCAGTCGCGCGCCAGCATCAGGGTTTGCGGGAATTCCCGCCGGACCAATTCCATGTCGTGGAGGACGGCGATGATCGTCCGCCCCTCGCCATGCCAGCGGCGCAGCAGGGCCAGCATATCGGCGGCGGTGCGCTCATCGAGCGCGTTGAAGGGCTCGTCCAGCAGCAGCACCGGCGCGTCCTGCAACAGCAGCCTGGCGAAAAGCAGCCGCTGGAACTGCCCGGCCGAGAGGCTGCCCACCGGGCGCCGGGCAAAGCCCGAAAGGCCGACCGCGGCCAGCGCATCCTCCGCCCGATGGCGCTGGGCGTGGCCCACGGGCGCGAAAGCCCCGGCCTGATTCCACAAGCCGAACAGCACGACATCGAGGCAGGCGATGGGAAAGCTGCGATCCATCCCCGCCTGTTGCGGCAGGAGCGCGATCTGGCCGGGGGTGCTGGCAATGCGCCCTTCCGCCGGCGGATGCAGCCCGGCTATGGCCCGCAGCAGCGTGGATTTGCCGGCGCCATTGGGCCCGACCAGCGCGGTGAGCGAGCCGGGCGCGAATTCGCCCGTCACATGATGCACTGCCGGCCGGCCGGCATGGGCGATGGTGACATTGCTGAGCGAGACGCTATGCGGGTTCATGCCGCCAAGGCCCAGGCCACCGCGGCCCAAAGCCCGGCCAGCAGCATCGCTGCGGCGTAAAGCCGCGCGCCAATACCGGCGGAGAGGGAAAGCGGGTCTGTCATGGTGAAATGATATAACAACGCCGCCAGCGCTTCACCAGCCCCCGTTTCACCCCCCTGGCCCCCCTGGCTAGGCGACCCATCACGATCCATATATTCGGCATGGATCATGATGCGGCTTTGCGCGCCACGCTGCGGCGCCACCGGGCTTTTGCAGGGTTTCTCCTGGTGGTGATGGCCGGGCTGACCCTGCTGGCCTATTCGCTGCCGCCCAGCCAGGGCGCCGATCTGCTGGCCGCCGCCGCCAAGGCGGGGCTGGTGGGCGGCCTGGCGGATTGGTTCGCGGTGACGGCGCTGTTTCGTCACCCGCTCGGCCTGCCCATCCCGCACACCGCCATTATTCCGGCGCAGAAGGAGCGGCTGGGGCGGGGCCTGGGCCGCTTCGTCGCCAACCAGGTGTTTACTGAGGCGGAGCTGCGCCGGGTGCTGGGCGGGCTTGATCTCTCCGGGATTCTGCGCGGCTTCCTGACTGACCCCGCGGCCACCCGCCCGGCGGCGCAGGCCCTGGCGCGCATGCTGCCCCGGCTGCTCTCCACCCTGGAGGATGGGCGCGCCCGGCGGCTGATGACCCGGCTGCTGCCGCGCATGGCGGGCGGCCCCGGGGCCGCGGCGGTGGTGGCCCGCGCGCTGCGCGCATTGCTGGCCAGCGGCCGCCATCAGGCGGTCTTCGATGCCGCCATCGCCCAGCTCAAAACCATCATGCTGGGCAAGGAGGAGCAGTTGAAATCCGCCATCGCCGCCCGGGTGCGGGATGAGGGCGGCGCCCTGGTGGGCTGGATGGCTGGCGCCTATACGGCGCGCAGAATCCTCGCCGTGATCAACACCGAGTTGGACAAGGTGGAGCCGGCCGATAGCGCGCTGCGCCAGGGTTTTGAGGCCTGGATTGAAGCCGAGATCACCCGGCTGGAGACCGAGCCCGAGCGCGCCGCCGCCCTGGGCCGGGCCATTCGCAGCGCGCTGCAGCACCCCGCCGTCTCGGATTGGCTGGGCGATGTCTGGACCCGGCTGCGCGATGCCCTGGCGCAGGATGCCGCCAACCCCAATGGCCGCAGCGTGGCCCTGCTGGAGGCCGCCTTCGCCAATGCCGGCACCTTGCTGGCGGAAGATCCTGCCGCCCGCGACCGCCTCAACCAGGGTCTGCAGGGCATTCTCATCGCCCTGCTGCCCACGGCGCAGAGCCGGATCGAGAATTTCATCGGCGAGGTCGTCTCCTCCTGGAACACCGCCGAGATCACCGACAAGATCGAGCTGCGGGTGGGCCGAGACCTGCAATTCGTTCGGGTGAATGGCACGCTGGTGGGGTTTGTGGCCGGCGGCGTGCTTTATTTGGCGTTGCAGGCGATGTTCGGGCGGGTGGTGCATTGACGAAATTGATTGTGATTGGCGCAGGCGGCCATGCCCGGGTGCTGATCGAGCTGTGTCAGGCGCTGGGCGGCTTTGAATTGCTGGGGGTGGTGGCGCAATCCGGCCCGCCCCGGCTGATGGGGCTGCCACTGCTGGGCGATGAAACGCTGCTGGAAACGCTGCGCGGCCAAGGCGTGGCCGCCGCCTGCGTGGCGGTGGGGGATAATGCGGCGCGGGCGCGGATCGGGGCGCGGCTGCTGGGTTTGGGTTTCGCGCTGCCCGCGCTGGTGCATCCTTCGGCCTTTTTGGCCCCCAGCGCGATTATCGGCCCCGGGGCAGTGGTGATGGCGCGCGCGGTGCTGGGCACCGAGGCCCGGGCCGAGATGCTCGCCATCCTCAACACCGGCGCCATCGCCGACCATGATGTGGTGTTGGGCGAGGCCAGCCATGCCGCGCCTGGCTCGGTGCTGGCCGGCCATGCCAGCCTGGGGGCGGGGGCGATGCTGGGGGCCGGGGCTGCGGTGCGGCCCGGGATTGTGGTGGGTGCGGGGGCGGTGATCGGCGCCGGCTCGGCGGTGGTGGCTGATGTCGCCCCGGGCGCCACCCTGGCCGGCGTGCCTGCCCGACCATTGACCTGAACCCCAGCGAAAAGCGAAGCTAGACCATGCTCAGCGACTTCATTGATCACCGACGGATTATTGGCGACACCTTTGTGGCCAGCCTATCCTCCCGCCATGCCAAACCGGCTGCCGATATCATTTTGATACCCGGCTCCTGCCATGGCTTCTGGGCCTGGCGCTTCTGGCAGCCGGCGCTGGCGGCGGCGGGCTATGCCACCCATGCGCTCTCCATGCCCAACCACACCGCGGCCAGCTTCCTGCCCGAGGCCGAGTTTCTGACGCTCACCCCCAGCGATTATGCCGCCCGGGTGGCGGTGGTGGCGGCCACCCTGCCCGGCCGGCCATTGGTGCTGGCCGGCCATTCGCTGGGCGGTATTGTGGCGCAGCTTGCGGCCAAAATGCTGCGCCCCGCGGCGCTGATCCCGGTGGCCAGCACCGGCGCCGATGAGGTGGGCGGCAGCCGCATTGAGATCGACCCCAACCGCGCCATGCTGCCCTCGCGGGAGGAGGCGGCCCGGATGTGGTTCGCCGATGTCGAGCCCGAGATTCTGGAATGGGCGCTGGATTTGATGACGGGCGAGAGCCCGGCCACCCGCAACGCGCCGCGCGGGCCCAATCTGCTGGCCCGTGGCGATATCACCTGCCCCAGCCTCGTCATTGGCGCCGGGCGCGATGGCTCCACCGTGCCGCCGCAGCCTGATCTCGCGGCCTGGCTGGGCGGGGATTGCGTGATGTTCCCCACCGCCGGGCACGACATCATGCTGGAGCGCCAGGCCTGGGCCGCGGTGCGCCAGGTGATCACCTGGCTGGACGCCAAGCTGCCGCCGAGATGACAGTTTGACTTGACGCGGGGGGTGGCTGGGCCTAGTTCCTGCCGCACGGGCCGTCATGCCCGGTGAAGGCCGCCCCGCTGGTGGGGTCGCCCCGTCGCTCCGCGAGGTTTCGCGCAGCGGCGCTTTTGTGTTTGGAGTGGACTTTGTTCGAGGGGCTTTCCGGTAAGCTCGGTGCGGTGTTCGACAGGCTGCGGGGACGCGGCTCACTGTCTGAAGCCGATGTGACCGAGGCGCTGCGCGAAGTGCGCGTGGCGCTGCTGGAGGCCGATGTCGCCCTGAGCGTGGTGCGTGACCTTGTTGCCAAGGTGCGTGAGCGCGCCGTGGGGGTGGAGGTGATCCGCTCGGTTGCCCCGGGGCAGCAGGTCGTCAAGATCGTCAATGATGCGCTGGTCGAGGCTTTGGGCGGCGCTGGTGCGCCGACTGGCATTGACCTTAATGCCGCCGCCCCGGTGGCCATTTTGATGGTGGGCCTGCAGGGCTCGGGCAAGACCACGACCTCAGGCAAGATCGCCCTGCGGCTGAAAAACCGCGATAAGAAGAAGGTGCTGCTGGCCTCGCTGGACGTGCACCGCCCCGCCGCCCAGGCGCAATTGGCCACGCTGGCTGGCCAGGTGGGCGTCACATCGCTGCCGATCATCGCTGGACAATCGCCCATGCAGATCGCCGCGCGCGCGATGGACATGGCCCGGCGCGAGCTGTTCGATGTGGTGGTGCTCGACACCGCCGGCCGCTTGGCGATCGATGACGCCCTGATGGATGAGGTGGCGGCGGTCAAGCTCGCCACCAACCCGCACGAGACCCTGCTCGTTGTTGATGCCATGACCGGGCAGGATGCGGTGAACACCGCCAGCGCCTTCCAGGCGAAAGTGGGTGTGACCGGCATTGTCATGACCCGGGTGGATGGCGATGCGCGCGGTGGTGCCGCGCTGTCGATGCGCGCGGTGACCGGCGCGCCGATCAAGCTGCTGGGTGCGGGCGAAAAGCTCGATGCGTTGGAGGATTTCCACCCCGACCGCATCGCCTCGCGCATTTTGGGCATGGGCGACATTGTCTCCCTCGTCGAGCGCGCGGCCGAGACCATCGACCAGGCCGAGGCCGAGAAGATGGCCGCCCGGATGCAGAAGGGCCTCTTCACGCTGGAAGATTATGCCAACCAGTTGAAGCAGATCGGCAAGATGGGGAACCTGCAGGGCATCCTTGGCATGCTGCCCGGCGTGGGCAAGATCAAAAGCCAGCTCGCCGACGCCAATCTCGACACCAAGATCCTGGCCCGCCAGTCGGCGATCATCTCCTCGATGACGCCAAAAGAACGCCGCCAGCCCGACATTATCAAGGCCAGCCGCAAGAAGCGGATCGCGGCCGGGTCGGGCGTGCAGGTGCAAGACGTCAACCGGCTGCTGAAGCAGTTCGACGACATGTCCGTGATGATGAAACGGATGAGCAAGATGGGCCAGAAAGGCATGATGCGGGGCGGCCTCGCCTCCCTCATGCCGGGCCTTGGCAATAAGCGACCATTCTGAAGGAAAGATACGATTATGGGTCTGAAAATCCGCCTCGCCCGCGCCGGCGCCAAGAAGCGCCCCTATTACCACATCGTGGTGGCCGATAGCCGCTCGCCGCGCGATGGCCGCTTCATCGAGGCCGTGGGCAGCTACAACCCCATGCTGCCTTCCGACCATGCGGATCGGGTGCGGCTCAAGGATGAGCGCATCAGCCATTGGCTGAAGGAAGGTGCGCTGGCCACCGACCGCGTCGCCAAGTTCCTGGGTAAGGCCGGCCTGGCGCCGATGCCCGTCTTCCGCGAGCAGCCCATTCAATCCCTGCCGAAGAAGAAGGCGCAGGAACGCGCCGCCGCTGCGGGCGGCTGAGTGGGTTCGGCGGGCCTCCTCCACCCGCCTCAATTAAAACACGGTCCAGGGCCGGGTCGGCCCTGGTGGGGGTGTCGGGGGCAAAGCCCCTGACGGGCAGCCCATGCAACCGCCTCCAAGGAGCGCATCTTGGCATTGGTCTTGATTGCCGAACTGGGCCGGCCGCACGGGGTGCGCGGGCTCATGCGGGTGCGCGCTTTTTCCGAAGCAGCGGTGACGGCGTATAATCCGCTGGTCGATGCCCAGGGCCGCGCCTTCGTTCTGCTCCCGCGCGGCCAGGATGTCGTGGCAGTGGAGGGTGTGGCCGATCGTGATGCCGCAGCGCGCCTGACCGGCACAAAGCTCTATGTCGAGCGTGAGCGGCTGCCAGCGGCGGCGGAGGATGAGTTCTATCTTGCCGATCTGGTGGGCTTGCGCGCCGAGGGTGTGGAGGGCGCTGCCTATGGCACGGTTCTCGCGGTCGAGGATCATGGCGCTGGGCCGTTTCTGATCCTCTCCGGCCCGCCTGAGCGGCTGGTGCCCTTCACCCGGATTGCCGTGCCGGTGGTCGATATCGCCGGCGGCCGGGTGGTGGTGGAGCCACCCGCCGAGGTGCTGGGCGAAGAGCCGGGCTGATGTTCGCAGCCACTGTGCTCACCCTGTTTCCGGAGATGTTTCCAGGGCCTTTGGGGCTCTCGCTCGCGGGGCGTGCTCTGGCCGAGGGGAAATGGTCGCTCGATGCGGTCAATATCCGCGATCATGGCCTGGGCCGGCATCGCCAGGTGGATGACACGCCTTTCGGTGGCGGTGCGGGCATGGTGATGCGGCCCGATGTGCTTGACGCGGCCATCGAGGCGGCACAGCCGGCGGCGCGCCCCCTGCTCTGCCTCACGCCGCGCGGTGAACCGCTCCGCCAGGCCATGGTGCGCGAATGGGCGGCGGGCCCTGGGCTGGTGCTGCTCTGCGGGCGTTATGAGGGAATGGATCAGCGGGTGATCGAGGCGCGCGGCATGCGCGAGATTTCGCTCTGTGACGCCGTGCTCTCGGGCGGGGAATTGGCGGCGCTGGCGGTGCTCGATGCCTGTGTGCGGCTGCTGCCCGGGGTGATGGGGGGCGCTGACAGCGCGGTGGAGGAGAGTTTTTCCGCCGGGCTGCTGGAATATCCGCAATACACCCGCCCCGCCGATTGGAATGGCCGTGCCGTGCCGGCCGAACTGCTCTCCGGCCACCACGCGGTGATTGAAAAATGGCGCCGCGCGCAGGCCGAGCAGGCGACGAAAACCCGCCGTCCGGAACTATGGACTGAATTCCTAGAAAACGCGGAGAGCGGGCTTGCGCAAGGCTCACAGCTCGCATATACCCCGCCGAAGAAAAGGAACTGACGATGAACCTCCTCCAGCAATTCGACGCGGCGCAGAAGGAAAAGCTGGCCGCCGCCCGCGCCATCCCCGACTTCTCGCCCGGCGACACGCTGCGCGTGATGGTGAAGGTCGTGGAAGGTGAGCGCACCCGCACCCAGGCCTATGAAGGCGTGGTGATTGCCCGCTCCAATCGCGGCCTGCACAGCAACTTCACCGTGCGCAAGCTCTCCTATGGTGAGGGTGTGGAGCGGGTGTTTCCGCTCTACTCGCCCGCCATTGCCGAGCTGGTGGTGGTGCGCCGCGGCAAGGTGCGTCGCGCCAAGCTGTATTATCTGCGTGGCCGCACCGGCAAGTCGGCCCGCATCGCCGAGAAGCTGGGCATGAAGCCGGTCAAGGGTGTGGCGCCCGCGCCCGCCGCCGCAGCCGCAGCCGAAGAATAAGCCCAAAACAGGGGTCGCCTCGGCGGCCCCTTTTCATATTCAGGCCCCGCGGCGCCGCGCCCCGGGGCGCGCTCTGCTCCGGGGAAACACATGGCCAATCAGCCACGCACGCTGTTCGACAAGATCTGGGACGCCCATGTGGTGGAAACCCTGCAGGACGGCACGGCACTGCTCTATATCGACCGCCATCTTGTTCATGAGGTGACCAGCCCGCAGGCCTTTGAGGGGCTGCGCGTGGCCGGGCGCCAGGTGCGCAGCCTGCATGGCACCATCGCGGTGGTGGACCACAATATCGCCACCGACGCCTCGCGCCGCACCGGCATTGAAGACCCGGAAAGCCGGCTGCAGGTGGAGACGCTCGAAAAGAACGTCGCCGAATTCAACGTGCCCTATATCCCGCTGCTCGATGAGCGGCAGGGCATTGTGCATGTGATCGGGCCTGAACTCGGCCTCTCGCTGCCCGGCATGACCATTGTCTGTGGTGACAGCCACACCTCGACGCATGGCGCCATGGGCGCGCTGGCCTTTGGCATCGGCACCTCCGAGGTCGAGCATGTGCTGGCGACGCAGACGGTGCTGCAAAAGCCGGCCAAGAATATGCGCGTGACGGTCGATGGCGTGCTGCCGCCGGGCTGCACCGCCAAGGACATCACGCTCGCGATCATCGGCAAGATCGGCACCGCCGGCGGCACCGGCCATGTCATCGAATATGCCGGCGAGGCGATTCGTGCCCTCGACATGGCCGGGCGGATGACGCTGTGCAACATGGCCATCGAGGCTGGCGCGCGGGCCGGCATGGTGGCGCCCGATGAGACCACCATCGCTTATGTCGAAGGCCGCCCGCACGCCCCCAAGGGCGAGGCGTGGGAGCGTGCGGTGGCGTGGTGGCGCAGCCTGCCCAGCGATGCGGGCGCGCATTTCGACAAGGAAGTGAGCCTGCGCGCCGAGGAGATCACCCCGCAGGTCACCTGGGGCACGAGCCCTGAGGATGTGCTGCCCATCACCGGCGTGGTGCCCAACCCCGCCGATGCCACGGATGAGACGCGCCGCGCGCAGCTCACCCGCATGGTCGAGTAT
>Ga0214921_10006078_pt1 | contig 16721 bp, 10 predicted proteins | sample LL1505_MetaG_FD_177992 | JGI IMG/M metagenome (GOLD analysis project Ga0214921, IMG submission 177992) | Freshwater microbial communities from Lake Lanier, Atlanta, Georgia, United States - LL-1505 | ecosystem: Environmental > Aquatic > Freshwater > Lake | place: USA: Georgia | collected...
TGCTATGGTGGAGGCTGCCCTTCGCTATCGTCATCAGGGGCAGCCTCGAATAATTGTTATGTTACGACCCGATGCGGAGGATACCCTTTGGGATGAAAACAAGTTAAAAAACATCGTTGACCTTGTTAACCGTTGGAAAAACGAGGGGGTCGATGGGTTTGTAATCGGGTTTGCAGGGATTTCAAACATGCACGGGCATCTTGAAATAGCCCAAGAATGGCTGCAATCGATCTTGGCGATAGCCCCCCAAAAAGAATGGGTTTTTCATCGATTAATCGATCGTTTGCACGACCCCCTTCAAAGCCTTAAGATTTTGGAATGGATGGGTTTTCGTAGGGTCCTAAGCAGCGGTGGATCCAAAACAGCGCTCGACGGGTGGGAAAATCTCTTGGCTTGGCAGTCAGCTTTTCCTGGTTTGGAAATATTGGCCGGCGGTGGAATCCGTTCAAACCATGTTCAAAATTTGCTGATTCGAACCCCGAACCGGGGGCTATGGCCCAAAGGAGGCCTGCACGCTTCTTGTATACTACCGGGGAATGAGTCAGCGGATGAAGGCGAATTGAATCGAATTTTGTTTCAAGTGCGGTCATGAGGTTCCTTGCAATTTTGGCCGGTTTTTTGGGGGCTTTTGCTGCTTGGGGTCGTACCCCTCCGTCAAGGATTGCAAACCCGGTAGCCTTGTTGGAACCGGCCCAGGTCTTTGACTTGAGGGGGAACGATGTAAAATGGACCTTTCAGGCCCAAGGATGGAATCAGTGGTTGCCCGCTACCGGGGGACCCCTTGGTTCGGTTACCTGGGATTTGGTTCGGAACGGGATCCTTCCGAATCCCTATATCGGCAAGAACGCTTTGGAGGCTGATTGGGTAGGGGATTGCACCTGGGTTTACCGAGCCGATTTTGATGTTACCAACTTATTGGGAGATTCCAGATTCATGCGATACGGCCATGACCTTGCGCTCGTCATGAGCGGTGTGGACACCTACGGTTCGCTGTGGTTCAACGGAAACCCTTTGGCCACTTTTGAGAATCCCCACCGGACGTATACGGTTCGATTACCCCTGCATTCTTCAAAATCAATCGAAAAGGTTCCGGCCTTGGAGACAGGTAGGAATATCCTTGAATGGATCTTGGAACCTCCCTTGCCGAGGGTTCAACGAGACGCCAATCGGTCAAGCCTACCCATACCCGGAGGTTTATGGCTTCATTCGCGCAAAGCGGCCTATCAATTTGGCTGGGATTGGGCCAGGGCCATGCCCTCCGTGGGTTTAAGCGGTGCGCTGACTTTGCAAATTATGGGAGACTCGGTGCTTCGACGCCTACGTCAGGGTTTGCATATTCGGACCCTCGCTTTGGATTCTGCCCATCGTTGGGCTCGCATGGAATGGGTCGGCGGTGATACGGGGCTTGACTCGTTAAAAGGTTGGCGTTGGGACCTCCAAGGGGATCAGTTTCACGCCGGTGGCGGTTTGGATTCTCGAAGATTTGTTATAGAGAATCCGCCTTTGTGGTGGCCGGCAGGTATGGGGCAGCCGACCCTGACCCAAGCCTTTTTTACGCTGTTCGATGCAGATGGTCGTATCCGTTTGAAAGAGACCTTGCGATTTGGAATCCGCCTCGTGGAATGGGTTCAGGAGGTCGATTCCGGAGGTAAGTCCTTTGGTTTTCGAGTGAATGGTAAGGATTGTTATATACGGGGAGCCAATTGGGTTCCTCATGATTTGTGGCCGCTGGAAACCGATACAGCTCGAAATATCGACTTGTTGAACAAGGCAGTGCAGGCCAATTTGAATTTACTTAGGGTTTGGGGAGGGGGGCATTATGCATCCGAAGACTGGATGAATCGCTGCGATCAATTGGGCTTGATGGTATGGCATGACTTTCCATACGCCTGCGCTATGTTTCCCTTGGATACCGATTATCGAGAAGAAGCCTTGGCCGAGGTCCAGGAACAGGTGATTCGTTTACGAAAGCATCCGGCTCTGATGCTCTGGTGTGGTAACAACGAAACCGAGGAGGGTTGGTTTAATTGGGGATGGGTGAAGGAAATGCGTTATTCAACGGTTGATTCTCTGCGGGTATGGCAGGCGTATCAGAATTTTTTTCGCCATGACCTACCGAGAATAATTCAACAGTGGGACGAGGGCAGGCCCTACCACCCTTCATCCCCGGCCAACGGATGGGGTCGGGACGTGGCCTATCGCGAAGGTGATGTGCATCAATGGGCGGTTTGGTGGGGTATGAAACCCTTTCGTCATTACGGTCAACGGATTGGTCGTTTTGTTTCGGAATTTGGTTTCCAAGGCTTTCCTACCCTTGAATGCATGCAGGAGTACGGTTGGGACCGCTTTGCTCATTTAAATGATTCGGTGTTACGAATTCATCAAAACCACCCGCGTGGTTTTGAAACAATCCGCGAATATTTGTGCCGTGATTATTTGGGGCCTTACAGCCAACGGGCCGATACGGCCTCGGATTTGGACTGGGTCTATTGGTCTGGCATGCTGCAATCGGATGCTATGGAGTACGCAATTCGTGCCCAGCGCCACGCCACCCCTCGTTGTGGTGGTTCCATCGTTTGGCAGTGGAACGATGCCTGGCCGGTGGTTTCTTGGAGCCTCTTGGACTATACCGCCCGTCCCAAACCGGCGTGGTTTGCGGTGCGCAGGGCCTTTGCCCCTGGTTTGGAAGGTGTGCAGGGGGGGCTTACAGATTCTATGTGGCATTGGCCTTGCACGATGGATCAAATTACCTACCGTTGGGAACCCGTCTCTGTCGATTCGGGTCGTTTGATTTTGCGTTCTTCGGTTCCCGTCCATCGCCTTTGGTTGCAATCGCCTGGTTTGGCTTGGGATGATAACAGTTTTGATTTGAAACCGCATACGGATTGCTCGGTACCATACAAAGGAAGCATCCACGACGTTCAGTCCATTGAAATTCACCGTTGGTGTCCTTCCAAACACGGTGTGGATCGATCGTTGCTCCCGTTTTCAAAGCCTTTAACCAAGCAACCTGTCAACAAGCAGCAGTCCGATTAATTAATTTGAATTAATAACCTTCGTATGAAGCAAGGATTTTCATTTTTGATGTTATGGATGGTGCAGCTGGGATGGAATCTTTCCTCCTTCGCTCAATCTTCATGGGTTCAACCGATGGTCGGAACCGACGGTCACGGGCATACCTTTCCGGGGGCGGTTTTGCCTTTTGGAATGATGCAATTGTCCCCCGATACCCGTATTGATGGTTCATGGGACGGCTGCAGTGGGTATCATTATTCGGATTCGTTGCTTTATGGTTTTTCGCATACCCATTTGAGTGGAACGGGTGTCAGCGATTACGGTGATTTTTTGTTAATGCCCTCCGCTGGTTCATGGGCCTTGGACCCGGCCCGGTATCGTACCGCTTTTCGCCATGAAGACGAATCCGCATCGCCGGGCCATTATTCGGTCGAATTGGCCAGCGGCATTGAGGTGGATTTGGTGGCAGGTCTTCGAACCGGCTTGCATACCTATCGGTTTCCCGTTAACAAAGAGGCTTTTGTGTTACTTGATCTTTTGCACCGCGATCGATTGATTGATGGCTGGATTGAAAGGGTGGATGCGTACCGTTGGAAGGTTTTTCGTCGTAGCGAGGCCTGGGCCAAGGATCAGTATGCCTATGCTTTCATCGAATTCTCCGAACCTGCGAAGGTTGTTATGGATTCAGCCTCTGTCAAAATGGTTTGGTCCTTTGGGGACACGAAGTCCTTGATGGTCAAGGTAGGCTTATCAGGGGTGGATGTGCAGGGGGCAGAATCCAATTTGTTAGCAGAAATTCCTGGATGGGATCGCCAACAACTTTCGGATTCAGCGACCGCTGTCTGGGACAAGGCTTTGGGGGTGGTGGAGGTCCAAGACAAGGATACTTCCAAAATCCGAACCTTTTACACCGCTTTGTATCATTGTTTTATACATCCCAGTTTGGCGAGCGATGCTGATGGGCGTTACAGGGGTCGGGATGGACAGATTCATCGAGCCGATGGTTTTCGGTATTATTCCGTTTTTTCGCTTTGGGATACGTACCGTGCTTTGCACCCGCTTTTGACCCTCATCGATCCTATTCGAACCCGGGATTTTATCCTGACTTTTTTGAAACAATTTGAGCAAGCAGGTCGCTTGCCTGTTTGGGAATTTGCTTCGAATGAAACCAACTGCATGATTGGCTATCATTCGGTTTCGGTCATGGCGGACGCTTTGCTCAAAGGCGTAGCGGGTCTTGATACCCAAAAGGTATGGGAGGCCATGGTTCATAGTGCTAACCAGGAATATGAAGGCATCGCTTGGTTGCGTGACCACGGGCACCTCTGTGTTGAGGCCTGTTCAGAATCGGTGTCCAAAAATTTAGAATACGCTTACGATGATTGGTGCTTGGCCCAAACGGCCCTCCTTCTTGGTGATCGCGATTCGTACCAAACCTACCTCCGGCGTTCCGGTTCTTGGCGGAATTTATTGGACTCGGTAAGCGGTTTGATGCGGCCTCGTCAGAACGGACAATGGTTGACGCCCTTTGATCCCCGCGAAGTCAACAATCATTACACCGAAGCCAATTCATGGCAGACTTCTTTTTATATCCCCCAGGATGTCTATGGTTGGATTGAGGCCGTGGGTGGGCCTCAACGTGCCGAGGCTTTGTTGGATACCTTGTTCGGGACCAGTTCCAAGACCAGTGGTCGAACCCAAGCTGATATTACGGGATTAATTGGTCAATACGCCCATGGCAACGAGCCTTCCCATCATATTGCCTACCTCTACCATTACTTAGGACGTCCCGACAAAACATTGCGGTACGTTCGCCAAATCCAAAACAATTTTTATTCAGATCAACCCGATGGTTTGGTGGGTAACGAAGACTGTGGTCAAATGAGCGCTTGGTATGTACTGAGTATGCTGGGTTTTTATCCCGTAACACCGGGTTCCAGCGAATGGATTTGGTCGGTTCCATCGCTGGATTCCTACCGAATCCATCTCCCCAACGGGCGGGCCCTTCATGTAACAACCGAATCTTCCTGTGCCCGTGGAACTCAATGGTCGGAAAGACTCATCAACGGGCGATCGTTCACCCAGCGGTTGGCGGTGGAGCATTCAACGATTTTGGAAGGGGGAACCTGGACCTACAGGCCCTTGAAGCTAGCCCCCGGAACCTACGAAGGCCCCAAGCGATTGGAGGCATCGAAATTCAGAACTATGCTGCCTCTCATTGAAGCCGAATCTCGAATTTTTGGCGATTCACTTCGTGTTACAATTCGGGTTCAGGGTTCTCAGCAGCAAATTCGGGTTGCAACAGGGGGTTTGGATCCTCGCAAGGAGGGTATACGGTACGCGGGTCCCTTGGTTCTGCACCGTTCAGATACCGTTTCGGCTGTTGTTATCGATGAGTCGGGTCGTCCAGGATTTGTGTCCACAGCCGTTTTTCGCCGTGTGGACCCCCGCCTCCAGGTAAAGGTTACGCATGCCCCGAATCCTCAATACACGGCCGGTGGGAACCTAGCCTTGGTCGATGGGGTGGAGGGGGAGAAGGATTGGCGCAAGGGAGCCTGGCATGGGGTGCAGGGAAGGCCCTTTGAGGTTGTTTTGGAACTGCCAGAGCCAGCGTTGGTGAAGTCCGTGCAGGTGGGCTTTCTTCAGGATGTTCGGTCTTGGATTGTATTTCCTGCCAAAGTCGGCCTTTGGGGTCGAACAGGGCAAAACCAGGAATGGCAACTCTTGGGCAGCGTACAACCACGCGTTGGTGTGGATGATTGGACCGTTTTAAGGGAAGAATTGGGAATCGCCATCAAGAAGCCCATTCGATTAACCCACCTCAAAATCGTAGCTGAACAATTTGGTCCCTTGCCTTCTTGGCACCCAGGGTCCGGTGGCGAGAGTTTTCTCTTTGTGGATGAAATTCGTTGGCACTAGCGGGCCTGGACGGGACCTCTTTGTGAGGTGAACCCAAATTCGGAAGGTGAACCCAATTTTGGAAGGTGAACCCAAATTTGAAGGTGGTCGATTGATACGATATTAAGGTGCGAGCCTTTCGATGGTCCAGGTTTCCTTTTCGTTGGGACGGCGGTATCGGAGGCGATCGTGAAGGCGGTTTGGGCGACCCTGCCAAAATTCAATTTCCTGGGGTATCAATCGAAACCCACCCCAATGAGCCGGCCTAGGAATAGGCAGATCCGCTGCGTAGCGACTCATGGTAACCTCCATGATTCGGTTGAGTTCCGTCCTCGACGCGACGACCTGGCTTTGGGGGCTGGCCCAAGCACCAATGCGACTTCCTCGGGGTCGACTTTGGAAATACTGGTCTGATTCACTTGGGCTTATCCGATGAACCATTCCCGATATGCGTACCTGCCTTTCCAGGACATCCCAAAAAAACGTCAGGGACGCTCGCGGGTTCTCATCCATTTGTTGGCCTTTGTCGCTGTTGTAATTACTAAAAAAAATAAAGCCAATCTCATCGACCCCCCTCAGGAGGACCATGCGTCCACGGGGCTGTCCATCCGCTCCACAAGTTGATAAACAGGCTGCATTGGGTTCTTGCATTTGGACATTCACCGCTTCGTTCATCCAGGTCTCAAATTGCTTCAACGGATTGGTATTCAAATCTTCCCGACGAAGCAATCGTTCGGAATATTCTTTACGCAACTTTTGGAGGCTTTCGGTGACGGAGTTCATGGCTAAGATTTATTAAAGGTAAGGCTTCGTTGTTTCAAAGCGCAAACCGCCTTTTATGTTTGCTTTGTGAAGCCGACCCAACGCGATCCCCATGCCCGTTCTTCATCGGATGCCGGTCAGGAGCCGTTGCGGCCGGGGGATTTGTTGTTGGCCGATCCCTTCCTAAACGATCCATCCTTTGAACGGTCGGTGGTTTTGGTATTGCATACCGATTTAGAAGGAAAAGATGGATTGGGTTTGGTCTTGAATCGCCGTTTGCCTGGAGAATTACCGGATTCTATTTTCCGAAGCGGGGGTCCCGTCGAAATGGACACGTGGTTCTCCTTGGAGTTGCGGAATCTTCAATCTCCCAGCGTGGAATTGCGTTTTACCCAAGTGGGGGACGATGCGGCCTTGGAGGCCTATCGTGGTGAGCGATTTTTAGAGCCATCGATTCAATCCTTCATCGCTTATTACAGGGGTTACGCTGGTTGGTCACCTGGCCAGCTTCAAGTTGAACTGAATCAAAAAGCTTGGGTTGTCTGCCGCTGTGGATTCGACTGGGTTTCGTCTATTTTCCAGGATGATTTATGGTCCACCCTTTTAACAGGAATGGGGGGCGAATACGCAGCCATGGCTCGTTACCCCCGCCATCCCAACCTTAACTGATTGCTCTCAATGTTAATGACTTTTCGCTTTCCATGGTCTCTTTGTTACCGGTTTTTTCAAGGCTTGATTTTGGGCTGGACCCTTGGTTTTACCGCTTGCACACCCTCCGAGACGGCCTCAGAAATAAAGGCCTGGAAAGGTTCGACCATGGGCACCACCTACCTGGTCAAAGTGGCCATGACCGAGAAGGGTCCCCAAGCCCCATCGTCGGTTCAGCTTGATTCTGTTTTAGAACGGGTTAATGCATCCTTAAGTACCTATATACCAACATCTTTGTTGAGTCTATTCAATCAATGTGACCAGTGTTATCTGGCAGATTCCATGTTAATCCGTAACTTCAAAGCCTCGCAAATCGTTCATCTTGCTTCTGATGGCGCCTTTGATCCTTCCGTTTATCCCCTGGTCCTGGCCTGGGGATTTGGGCCGCAACCCAAAGCGGGGATACCTGATTCAGCCAAGGTGCGTTCCTTGCTCTCGCTGGTTGGTCTTGGGCAATTTAACTTGAAGGGGGACTCGCTTTGCAAAACGGTTCCAGGGCAAATGCTAGACTTTAGTGCAATCGCCAAAGGCTACGGAGTTGATGTTGTGGGTTGGTATTTGGAATCTTTGGGTCATCGAAATTACCTGGTTGAAATCGGCGGCGAAGTCAGGGCACGAGGGGAACGAAGCCCCGGTCAAACGTGGATGGTTGCGGTCGAAAAACCAGTAGACGACCCTTCCGGAATCCAACGCGAATACTTGCTCCAATTCCCTCTCAAAAACATGAGCATGGCTAGCTCGGGGAATTATCGAAATTTTTACATGCATAAAGGCCAAAAAATGGCCCATACGCTTCAGGTATCCACCGGTTATCCAACCCCTACCGATGTTCTTGCTGCGACGGTTGTCACCGAAGATTGTATGATGGCCGATGCTTATGCAACGGCATGCATGGCATTGGGTTGGTCACGGGCCGTCAGGATGCTCGAAAAGAACCCGAAAATCAACGCCGTTTTGGTGGGCTCAACCCAAAACCCTACCAAAGACGCACCGTACCGGCTCTACGCAACGCCCGGACTGCGTGATGATCCATTTTATCAGGATTGGGTGGCTGGACAACGGTCCAAATAGCGGTTCGGGCAACCGGCGCAATCCACTCCGCGATCTCTTAGCAAAGGATTATGCGAAGAGCACGTCCCACGAAATTCACCCTTTTTAATAAAAAACATTCGAATAGCCAGCCCGGCAAAGCCTAGGCTCATAAAGACCAATGTCAAAACAAATACGGGTAGCAAGGTTTCCATAGCAACCTCAAAGTTAGGCAAGGACCCGCCGACCTAAGGCAGTATTTTTGGTTTTCCCTTCATGTTCCACCCTTCATTTCCCAGGTTTTGCCGTTAATCCCCCCCGCCTCAGGCGCCCCTTATCCTCCAAACGATTCTGCACTGGCCGCCTTTGAGCGGTTGCGTCTCATCATGGATCAACTCCGCGCCCATTGTCCCTGGGATCGCAAGCAGACCTTTGAGTCTTTGCGTTCGCTGACCATCGAAGAAGTCTACGAATTATCCGATGCGATTGCAGAGAAGGATTGGAAAGGAGTGGCAGGTGAAATGGGAGATCTTTTCTTGCACCTTTTGTTCTACGCAAAACTGGGTCAAGAAGATGGTTGCCTCAATCTCAGCGAATCGTTGGATGCCATGTGCGATAAGCTCATACGCAGGCATCCACACTTGTATTCGGATGTTCATGCCGAAACCCCGGAACAGGTCAAAGCCAATTGGGAAAAAATCAAATTACAGGAGGGTCGACATTCAGTCCTTCAAGGGGTGCCCCGTTCATTGCCTGCCTTGGTAAAGGCTATGCGGATTCAAGAAAAAGCGGCCGGGGTTGGATTTGATTTTCCAACGATGGAGGATGTTTTGGACAAAGTCCGGGAAGAATTGGATGAATTTCTGGCGGCTAAGAACGCCGAACAGAGGTCCGAAGAATGGGGCGATTTGATGTTTTCTTTGGTGAACGCGGCTCGATTTGCTGGAATACCGGCGGAGAATGCCTTGGAGGAGGCCAACCGGAAATTCATTCGCCGTTTTGAAGCGATCGAAAAGGAAGCGGCCAGCCAAGGGATCCAAATCACCGATATGTCGATGGAAGCCATGCAGGCAGCGTGGGACCGAGCCAAGGCTCGTTAGAACGAAACGGGTAAATTAACCCAGATAGCTCTTGAGCATCTTGGATCGTGAGGTATGCCTCAAACGCTTCAAGGCTTTGTCCTTGATTTGACGAACTCTTTCCCTCGTCAAATCAAAGCGTTCACCGATATCTTCCAAAGACATGGAATGGTCAATGCCGATTCCGAAATACAGTTTGATAACTTCCTTCTGTCTTTCGGTCAAAGTTGCAAGGGATCGTTCAATTTCATTCGCCAACGATTCCTGCATCAAAATCCCATCCGATTTGGGTGCGTCTTCGTTGATGAGGACATCCAACAAGGTATTCTCTTCGCCTTGGATAAAAGGAGCATCCATGGAAATATGGCGTCCGCTGATGTTCATGGTGTTTTCGACTTCATCCGTCGAAACATTTAAGAGGTTGGCTAACTCAGCAACCGAAGGATCCCTCTCGTATTTCTGTTCCAATTGCGAAAATGCTTTGGAAATTTTATTGAGAGAACCAACCCTGTTGAGGGGGAGGCGAACAATGCGTGAGTGCTCAGCGAGAGCCGACAGAATGGATTGACGTATCCACCATACCGCGTAGGAAATAAATTTGAATCCCCGGGTTTCGTCGAAGCGCTTTGCGGCTTTGATGAGTCCGAGATTACCCTCGTTAATCAAATCACTCAAGGTTAGGCCTTGGTTTTGGTATTGTTTAGCGACCGAAACGACAAAGCGAAGGTTGGCTTTGGTTAACTTTTCGAGGGCTACTTGGTCGCCTTCACGGATTTTCTTGGCCAGTACCACCTCTTCGTCCGGGGTAATCAGGTCAACTTTTCCAATCTCCTGCAGGTACTTTTCCAAGGATTGGCTTTCCCTGTTGGTGATGGATTTGGTTATTTTGAGTTGACGCATCGACATAGGCCGGGACGAGGGGGTTTAAAGGTGGAGGAAGGGGGGACTCTTTGGGAACAGCCGCCCCATAAAAGGGGCAAACCGCAAAATTACAATAAAAGTTTCAAAATCCTAAACCCTCTTGACTTAAACTTGTTTTCAAAGAATATTCGGTTCCATCAACCGCTACCATATCCTGAAGAGTTTTCCATTTTTTTTTGAATAATATCTCCTATAATGTCCAATACCGAATCCGATTCTGCTCCTTCTGTTGATCCCCACGATGCAAATTCAGTACGTTGGGGCCTGTCCGAGGTTCCAATGCACGTCGGTTCGGCCATGATTCGCCCCGAGGACCGGGGTAAAATCAAAGCAGTTGCCTTACAAAGTGCCCATAACCAAGCTCAGCAGCAAATGTCCATGCTCAAACGTCAGGCCGAAGCCTTGATGGAGGAAGCTAGGCGTATTGAGGAGCGACTTCGCTTATCGGCCCAAATTTTTGAAGCCGATGTAAACTTCACGCCCGTTGTAGGACAAATTTATCATTTATACAACCGGGGAAATGGGTCCAAATTCTTGTCCTTGGTTGGGCCCCGGCAATGGAGTGAACGTACCAAACCCCTCGAGCACTTGGGGACCTTTCGCTACTTGGCGGATTCCACCTGGGAACCCTTTCCTGGTCTCTAGGGACAGGCACTATAGGGTAGAGTTAATAATAGGGTATAATTAAAAGATAGTTCAAAAAAAAACCCGCGTTGATGACGCGGGTTTTTTTACAAAACGGAAATTCTGCGGACCATCGATAGAATGGTCCCGATGAAAGGCTATGCCGTTTCTTCTTCGTTGCTGTTGCTTTCAGGATTATTCTTCTTGGAAGCCTTTTTGAGGCCTAGTCCAAGGGCGGCAGCCGCCAACAAACCCAGACCACCGTCAATTGGTACCGATGCCGCAGGTGGCGGGGGGGGTGGGGGAACCGGGGTAGGTGCTTGGGCCAAGAGGGTACCTGCGCTCAAAACGCAGCCCAAGGCGAGAGTTAGGGATAGAATCTTTTTCATGGCTGTAGGCTGGTTATAGATTAAGGATTAACAAAACGCAGGGTCTCGTGGCGCAGGTTCGTGTGAATTCTGGCGAAATATACACCCTTGCTTAGGTTAGCGGGTAGCGTGAATTCGGATTGTCCGTTTTCTCCCTTGATTTTGGCGACGGTTTTACCGGTCAGATCCACCAAATCCATGGAACGTACTTCCTCGTTGGATTCCAGACCGCGCAATACAAGGTTGCCTAGGCTGGGGAAAACGTAGAGTTTGTTGAAGTTGTTTTCGCGCACAGAGGCCGCCAGTCCATAGCCGGTCCAAAATTCAAAGCGGTTGGTGAAGACTCCGGCCGCAGTGTTGGCGAAGGTGTAAGCTGCCTGACGGAGGTTATGACGCATACCGGTTTGGTTATCCAACAGCATGATGTCCAGGAGCGGGTCAACCCCTTGGGTTTGGGCCAAACGGATGGTATGAAGACCGTTATAAGCCGCATCGTAGCCCAAATAAAACTTCTCAATGGCTTGTGTTCTGCTACCCAGGGCCTGGATGCAATAGGCTTGGTTGTTTAGTAGAGAATAAAAGGACAAGCTTGGATTTCCTTTGGCTTTTATGCCGTCCTGGTCAGCATCGTAGCTAGCACTCGCAGAAGAACTATGGGCTAATAAGACCTGGTTAAAGGTATTGGATGGCCCTTCGAGGTTGACCCAGAATTTTTCACCGGGGCTGTTACGGAAAACGGTGGCATCGGAGGTACTTCGCTGGGCATTGTTGTAAGACACCGAAGTAAGGTTTGAATTGGCAGCAGGGACTTTCACGAAGAAACCTTGGGCCGGGCTAATCAATCCGTTAGGTATTCCACCGCCTTGTGAGCCGGCTACACCACCGGTGGTGTTCCACGAAGCGTAGTCACCATTTAGAGTTCCAAAAGGAAATACTGAACCTCTTACTTGGCTCCAGAACCAAACCTGTTGGAAGAGGTTGGGGTTGTCGCTCAAGAAAGTTCCAGCCGAGATGGCCGAAGGGTAGGGGTTCCCGACAAGATTCCATCCTTTGGTTGAATCGGTTGCGCCGGCAGGGATGCCTTGGGCACCGCTTATCGTAGCATTAATGTTCCCGTTATTGAATTTGTTACCATTGGCATTGGCAGTAAAGGTGACTTCCCCGTTGGGGGTTCCGGTGGTGGAATACCCAATGCCATTACCCATTACGGTGTTGGTGTTGACACGAACCCAGCCTGTTGCGGCATTGTAGGTGTAGTGGTTGCGGGTATCGGTAGCACCCAGCATGCCGATGGTTGCTCCTTCAACCGGAGAACTCATATAATTATAAATGGTGTCGTTGCTGTTTCCTGTGCTGCGAATCAAGCGGTAAGTACCGTTGCCGGTAATGGTAGAGCCAGTTCCTTGAACAAGAGCACCCTGATGGGCTACGCTAATGGTTCCGCTGTTGTTAATGGCGCCACTTACATCAAGCGATTGGTTGGTGGCAATATTTAGCGTGGCACCGCTGTTGATGGTCAAATTTCCAACCGAGCGATCATCACTTACAGTTACGGTACCAGAAGAAATAATAACATTGGAACCGGCACTAGGCACGGAATTGGTAGACCAGTTTCCACTTGAGGACCAGTTACCGGTACCAGACCAAGTAGGTGTGCCAAGGGTAACGTTGATCGTGACACTCGCCGTTCCCGAACAACCATTGGCATCGGTACCTGTCACCGTATAGGTAAAGGATCCATCCGATGCTGGAGTGAAGACCGGGGAGGCTGCCGAAGCGTTGCTGAGGTTCGTTGTGGGGCTCCAGGAATACGAACTTAGACCTGCGGTAGCTTCAAGCGTTACGGTATTTCCCAAGGTAATGCTGTTGCCTGGGTTTGCAGTAATCGCTACGCTGGGGTTGTTGTTAATGGTTACTGTTACCGCGTTGGAAGTGGCGCTGCAACCGGATTGTGTAACAGCAACCGTGTAGGATCCGCTCGAATTGGCAATCAGAGTCGCGTTGGTGGCTCCGTTAATGTCAACACCGTTTCTTTTCCATTGATAGGTAAGACCAGTGCCTGTATTAGCGTTGATGGTTACCGTGTTCCCTTGACAAACCGTGGTTGATCCGGATGCTGTAGCGGTTGAGGCTACGGATGTTACGCTGAGGTTGAGGGTAATGGTTGAATCACAGCCATTGGCCGCAGTCACGGTTCGGGTGTAGGTGCCAGCCGAATTTTTGAATTCCGTTCCAAAAGCAATCGAATCGCCTTGGCATATGGTAGCACTATACGACGATGTAAAGGTTGGCTTGACGGTAGCAACCACATTATCGGAGGTGGTAACACTACCGATGGTTACGGCATAGGTAAGGGTGTAGTTACCGGCTCCAAGTCCAATCGGGTTAAATGTACTTCCTGACACGCCGGTACCGGTCCAAACACCTCCGGAAGGCGTTCCTGCTAGGTTTACGGTGTTGCTATTGTTGCCACTTTCACAAACCGAAAAATCAGAACCGGCATCAACGGTCAAACTTGAAACAACCACATTCAGGGTTGTGGATGTGTTTTGGCAAGTTGACGCAGCAGTACCGGTGTATTGAAACGTATAGGTACCTGCACTGCTTGGGGTAAACAGAGGGTTTTGAGTGGAGGTACTGCTCAGTTGCGCAGCAAGGGTTGACGGACCCGCTGTAATGGTCCAAGAATAGGCATTCAATCCTGCAGAACCGAATAAACTTACGGTATCACCCAAAAAGAGGGTTGTAGTTCTGGCTGCAATCGCTGTTGTCGGCAATGGATTGACGGAAAGCGTTAGCGTTATGACCGAATCGCAGCCGTTAGCGGAACTGATGGTTCGGGTGTAGGTATTGGCTGTGGTAAGGCTTTGGCTACCGAATGTGTAGGAGGAACCTTGACAAATTGAGGCACTTATGCTGGCTGTAGCGTTAGGTTTTACCTCGGCATTCACGGTTTGGGTGTAGTCCACCGATTGAAGGGTATAGGTGTAGGTTAAAGTGTAGGTCCCAACCGATAAGCCGGTGCTGTTAAAGGTTGAGCCACTCACGCCGGTTCCGGACCATGTACCGGTTCCACCCGTAGCTCCGTTCACCGTCACCACCGAATTGAGGTTGAATGATGATCCAGAACATACGGTTACAGCTCCAAGGGTAATGGTAGGTGCTGCATTGACTGTAATATTCACCGTGGATGTTGCTTGGCAATTGGAAGCGTTGGTTGCGGTTAGGGTCAAAACATAGGAGCCAGCGCCAGTTGGTGTAAATACCGGGGAGGCTGTTGAGGTGGATGATAGCTGGTTGCTGTTGGTATTAGGGCCGCTTGTAATCGCCCAACCGTAGGTCAAACCTGCATCGCTCGTGGTTACACCCAAGTTGGATGTACCACCGCCCAGATAAACGGTGTTCTGAGAAGTTGTTGCGGTAACACTTGGAAGTGCGTTAATGCTGACATTGGCGCTGTTGCTCATGGTAGCTGAACAACCGCTTCCATTGCTTGCGGAAATGGTATAGGTCCCTACCGTCGTAATGTTGGAGAAGCTTAATCCCGAACCTGTGCCTTGAGCGGTGGTTCCTGTCGTTGATCCACCGCGAAGCAGTGTATACGTTACACCGGCTTCTGAGCCGGACAGGGTTATCGAAACCCCGGTACCGCCAGCACAATATCCTCCGCCACCATTGACAATGAAGTTGGAGGGGTTGTTGTTGACGGTGATTGAATTACTAAGGGTTGACCCTTGTGCTGAGGCTAAACAGCCAGAGCTTGAACTTAGGGCGACCGAAACAACCGTTGGGTTGGTCGAAGGATTCAAGGTGAGGGTACTACCGGTAGTACTATTATCCACCACACCGTTGACGGTCCACGTATAAACGGGGTTATCTGCTGTGTTGTTCAGGCTAGCACTAAAGGTTACGGAGCCACCACGACAAACCGCGTTGGAGCTTGCATTATTGGATAAGGTGACTGTCCTGAATTGATTTTCCAAAACCTGGAGCCTGCGGGCGCAACTCAAGGAGGTCAGACCACCATTGGTCACCAAGCACTGGATGTATTTACGATCATCGCCGAGGCTAAGGTTACTACGGGTATACGTGGCTGAGGTTGCGCCTGCAATGTTCGAGAATGAGGTGCCAAGGGTATCGGAGCTTATTTGCCATTGGTAGGTTCCCGTTGCGGTCGCGCTAAAAGTGGCCGATGCATTTTCACAACCGCTCACTGCGGTACATGCCGACGTTATGGAGGGACCACCTGCGGTATTGATAATCCCGTTGTTGAAAGTTCCTATGCTCAAGGTATTTCCGAGTTGATCATTAAACGTTGTTGCGTTAATGTCGGTGTCCCAGATAACGGATGTCGGGGTACCCGTAAAATTCAGGGCGAGTTTAATCAGGGGTGTCGTTCCATTCAGGTTGAATCCAGCACTCACCGACAGGTCCGTATAGCTTACGGTGATGGTGTTGCCGGTAACACTGATGGATAAATCGTCGTAACGACCGCTTCCTGACAAGACGGTTCCAGTCGTATCAAGTCCTACCGTCGTGCTGGATGCAGCAGCGTTGAGGGTAAATCTCAAGGAAAAGCCACCGACATCATTAAAACCTGATGCGGTAATGGGAACCGAAATGGGCCCGTTCGCGTATGTGTTGGTTGGAACGGTCAAGGTACCCTGGGCGTGTCCTTGCAGCGCAAAAAGGACAATCGCCAGCAAAGAGAAGATGATTTTTTTCATAGCATCGGAGAATTAAGCAAACTTAAGGGTTAAAAATTAATTTTTGATTACGAAGGGTAGGGTACGATAAAGTACTTCACCGTTTAGGTTTTTGACCCGGATCTGGCATAGGTAAGTACCAGGGCTGAATTGACCAAGCGGTAAATCAAGGGTTTGATTAGGATTGAGAGAAGGTAAGTTCATTGTATTCTCCGTTATTACCGTTCTGCCTACAGCGTCTTTGACTTCGACGATTAACTCACCTTTCCATGCACTTGAAATGGCAATGCGCGTAATATCCGTTTTCGAGGCAGGGTTGGGGTAGATGTGAACGTCCAAGTTGTTGTTTCCGCCCAGTTGTGGTAGGTTAATCCGAGGTTGCAGGTAAGAAACGGCAAAGGCATCGTTGAATTCGACGTCAGTCAGGGTCGGATGGGTGATGGGCTCTTTCCATGCTCCTGCATCGACTTTGACGAGGTTCAGGTTCACAATGGCTTCGTTGTTATGGACCGATACGGGCTGACCGCTTTCTGCGAACCAAACGAGGGTTACGTTTTGACCCTGTTGGTTAACGAGCACGGGGCTTGCATCGCCTTGAGCCGTGGCGTGAC
>Ga0214921_10006079_pt1 | contig 16720 bp, 23 predicted proteins | sample LL1505_MetaG_FD_177992 | JGI IMG/M metagenome (GOLD analysis project Ga0214921, IMG submission 177992) | Freshwater microbial communities from Lake Lanier, Atlanta, Georgia, United States - LL-1505 | ecosystem: Environmental > Aquatic > Freshwater > Lake | place: USA: Georgia | collected...
CAACTTTGAAAAAAGTAATTTGAGGATTACCAGTTAAATAAACATCCTGAGCACCATAAGCAACAAGTTGAAGAAGACCACCACCCATTTATGCTATATTCTTTATACTATAATAGGAGAAAAAAAAAGAATTTATATTTAATTTGAATAAGCTAATCCACCCATTCCTGAAAGAATGCGTAGTACATTGTAATTGACTGCATAAACATATAAAATTGATTGGGTAGGATTATAATCGGTAACAGTTGTACCAGTCTTATCTTCAAAACTTAAACTTAATATGGCAGTATCTATGCGAGACATATTGAGAGTTCCAGACGGTTGATGCTCTTCTGGTTTGAGAGCAAATGAATAAACATTAATACCGGCATTAGTTGGAATGTTTTCGTGATGTTGGAAAGGTTGAACTAAATTGAAATATCGTCCGGGGCGTTCATAGAAACGATCATTGCCATTTAATATTAATTTAGCAGATTTAACAGGATTTGAAGGCATAGCAGTTGCGTTGGCAGATTTAGCAACATAATTAATATTAGTTTGCATTAACAAAGATTTTAATACTTCCGGGTCACTTGGAATGCCAGTTTCATCTATAGCAGATGCTGCTGTAGTATAATTGAACCAGTTTGCCTTTTCTTTTGTGGTGCTTTCATTATTGGTAACAAACCAAACTAATTCCTTGCAAGGATGATTAAAATTTAATTTTGTTTTTAGTCCAGTAGCAGAAGTTATAGCTTCTTGACCAGTAAATTGTAATTGTTCAATTAGATATTCGTGAGATAGCTGAGCAAAACGGCGGCGTTCATCAGTGTCTAAGAAGATGTAATCAACCCATAGAGAAGCTGTGAAACCATTTGAGTCAGCTGCAGTAACCATACATTTCTCAGCAGTTTCAAAATTTATATTTATTTTTACTTCGTGGTATTGAAGGGCTATTAATGGTAGAGCAAGACCAATATTGCGACAGAACCAGAATTCAAGAGGAATATATAAAGTATGTGCAGCATTACCACCGTAAGCACCTACCATTTCGTTATATCCATATCGTTTGGAAACGGGTAAAGATAATTCGTTCCATACATATAACCAATGAGAATAATGTTTATCAATCTTTTGACCTCCAATTTCGATTTCAACATAGTTGATTAAACGAAGACCAAAATAATTAAAATATGCAGTAGTATTTTGAGGTTTTGGTGCTTTTACTTGTAAATACATACGATTAATTAAATCACCATTTCGAGAAATCTGACAGGTTACACGAGAACCAAAAGTAGGATTACCGTTAAAAGTTTGTTCAATTGCTTCTAATGCAAAATTAGTATGACGGCGATAAGCAACTTTGAAAAAAGTAATTTGAGGATTACCAGTTAAATAAACATCCTGAGCACCATAAGCAACAAGTTGAAGAAGACCACCACCCATTTATGCTATATTCTTTATACTATAATAGGAGAAAAAAAAAGAATTTATATTTAATTTGAATAAGCTAATCCACCCATTCCTGAAAGAATACGAAGTACGTTATAATTGACTGCATATATGTTTATATTACCTGAAATAACTGGAGTGACTCCAGTTAATGGTTTAACATCTAAAATAGCAGTATCGATACGAGACATATTAAGAGTACCTGATGGTTGATGCTCTTCTGGTTTGAGAGCAAATGAATAAACATTAATGCCGCGATTTAGAGGAATATTAGTATGATGTTGATATGGTTGAACAAGATTGAAATAAGAACCATTGCGAACATTAAAACGATCATTGCCGTTTAATTGTAAAAGACAAGTATCAAATGGATTAACATTCTTAGTTGATATAACTCCAGTTTGATATGGTAATATATGATCAATTGCACCTTGATTTTGAGTTAGTGCAGTAACTGCAGCAGCACCTGTATTAGAAGTTACTACAGCATCTGCAAATAGAGTATCATATTTATATAAAGCCGGGAAATTATAACCAGCATCTTCTGCAGGGTTAATTGCTGGTAAAGCAGCTGCTACATCAGGAACGGTATAATTATACCAATAAGCATTTGGATTGTGTATTTTAGCAACCCATATCAATTCTTTGCAAGGATGATTAAAATTTAATTTAACTCTAGAACCAGTAGAATTTAAAGTTTCTTGACCAGTAAATTGTAATTGTTCAATTAAATATTCGTGAGATAATTGAGCGAATTTGCGGCGTTCATCAGTATCTAAGAAAATATAATCAACCCATAAATTAGGACTTATAAGAGATAAAGATTCTGATGTTCCGTTAGCAGCATTACCAGGTTGGAATGTGCAATTATTTAAAGTTTCAAATTCAATCTTTAGTTTGACTTCGTGATATTGGAGAGCTATAAGTGGTAGAGCTAGACCAATATTGCGACAGAACCAGAATTCAAGAGGTATATAAAGAGTTGTAACACCACTGTCGGTGCCAACATTTAAAATGTCGTGATCTGCACCAACCATAGTATCCCAGGCATAGCGTTTGCCAAGTGGTAAAGATAATTCGTTCCATATATATAGCCAATCAGAATAATGTTTATCTATTTGTTGTCCGCCAATTTCTATAGAAACAGATTTTAATAATCGAAGACCTAAATAATTAACATAAGAAGTTGTAGTTGCGTTAGTAGGTGCTTTAATTCCAACCTCTAAATAAGTGCGATGGATTAAATCACCATTTCGAGAAATCTGACAATAAACTGTATTTCCGAAGTTAGGAATACCGCTAAAAGTTTGTTGAATTGCTTCCATAGCAAAATTAGTATGTCGGCGATAAACAACTTTGAAAAAAGTAATTTGAGGATTACCAGTTAAATAAACATCCTGAGCACCATAAGCAACAAGTTGAAGAAGACCACCACCCATTTATGCTATATTCTTTATACTATAATAGGAGAAAAAAAATAATTCATAATTTATATAAAAGCATAATTTAATTTTTTTATTATTATATATGTTTAAAGATAAAACTTCAAAAAAGCGATTTCAAAATGTTGATATAAACCGAGATTTATCAACATTAGATGCAATGCACAATAAAATTATAAGTAATTATAATAAGAAAATTATAGACAATAAAAATTACACAGAAAAAATAGATAGATTAGAAAAAAATTATAAAAGTATCAATGATGAAATTACAAAATACTATAACAGTAATATTAAGAATGATGAACTTTATTCAAATCTATGGAATAGTAATATTCAAATAAAAGAAGAACTTAAAAATATTCAAAATGAAATTAATAATAATAATAATTTCGATGAAATCGAATATTATGAAAACACCAGTTCTATTTTGTTTAACTATTACGAAATGATCGAAAAACAGTCAGTCACATCTTCAAACAAATATAAAACCAAATCTATTTTAGAATCTTTCAATTTAGTTCCAACAGAAGATAAAATAGAAGTAGAAGATTTAAAGACGATTGAAAAAAGCGATTTAGTTGATCAATATTTATCAATAACTAATAAATATCATATTAAAAAAATTAATAATGATAATAACGAAATCTGTTGTAAATGTAATATTCCTTTAATCTGTTTGCAACACGATGCAATAATGATTTGTAGCAATTGTGGATATCAGGAGTTATTATTAGTAGAACAAAATAGACCAATTTTAAGACAAAATAATAAAGACACTTCTCACTTTAGTTATAAAAGAATTAATCATTTTAGGGAATGGTGCAATCAAGTTCAAGGAAAAGAAAGTACTGATATTCCAAACGATGTATTTGAAAAAATTTTAAATGAAATCAAAAAAGAAAAAATAATGGATACTAAAAAAATTACATATACAAAAATGCGAGAAATATTAAAAAGATTAAGAATCAATAAGTATTATGAACATATTAATTATATTATTAATAGAATTAATGGAATACCAACGCCGCAATTTTCACCAGAACTAGAAGAGAAATTGTGTTCGATGTTTAGAGACATTCAAGGACCATTTTTAAAACATTGTCCTAAAGACAGAAAGAACTTTCTATCTTATAGTTATGTTTTATATAAATTCTTTCAGATATTAGGACTGAATGAATATTTGAAATTTTTCCCTTTATTAAAAAGCAGAGAAAAATTATATGTTCAAGACCAAATATGGAAAAAAATATGCGAAGAATTAAATTATAAGGTTATACCATCTCTTTAAAAACCAGCACCAAAACCAATTAGACGGAAACCGGCACCAAGTCCAACACCTTGACGTGCACCGGCTGAAAACGAAGGAGCGAGTAAATCGAATATTGAGAATAAACAAGCAGCGGTTAAAGCAATCATCCATATTTCGCTAAATCGTAATTTGTGTTCTGGTAGAATATAGGCAGCGAGGGCAACAACCATAGCTTCTATAGCATATTTTAATATGCGGATTAAAGCTTCCCAAATATCAAAACTATAAGTTGGCTGATACATACTATTATAAATATAACATTTTTTATTTTTATAGAACCTGAGATTTTTTATTTTTATATAAAAATAAAAAAATATTTATATTTATAAAATGAACATTCTTGTTAAAGAACTTGCGAAATTTTCAGTTATTGTAGTAGGTGTTAATTTTATATTACATAAAGCCATTAATTTTTATATTATGTATAAAAAATAGATGTATTATATTCGGTTAATATTATCAGCTACTAAAGATTGTTTAATATGCTATTATTTATTTGTTGCTAAGGATATAAATAAATCAATTAATAATATAGATATAAAATGTTAAAATCATATTTTATATTAGCTTCAAAACAATTGGCTGTTTCTATTGCTTCTAGTTATATTGTTCTAAAATCTTTAGAATATTATTATAAAAAGATATAAGAATTTTTTATTTTATTATATATAAGTAACTATGGAAGATGTATTAGTAACAACTAAACAAAATGATTATTTAGATGAAGACAAGGCGATTCGAGGGCAAAATTATGGTCTGGTTTCTTTTTTAAGTCCTGAAGAAATTCTTAAAGATAAGGAAGTTTATTATTTTTCAAGATTTTTAGATAAATTCGGAAAAGATATGACGGCTCTTCTTGATGGACTTCAGAATAAATATCCAGATTCAACTGATCTTATCAATACTATTCGTTCTAATCACGCTTATATTTTCAATTCTTCAGAATTAGACGAGCAATTCAAGTTTTTTAAAGATACCAATTCTGGTGAAATTGAAACTGACTTTCATCGAGAGAATAATTTTCGCACATCTATGCGAGGTATTAAAATTCGTGGTGTATTTGATACAATCGATGAAGCTAAGGCACGCAGTGAATTTATTAAAAAATATGATGACAAATTCGATATTTACATTTGTCAGGTTGGTTGCTGGTGTCCTTGGTCACCAAATCCAAATGATCTCAACGAGCAAGAATATTCTGAAACTCAACTCAATACTCTAATGAAACAATATAAGCAAAATATGGAAACTAAGGATCAAGTTTTTGAACAACGCAAAACTGATATTCTTTCAAAATCACGAGTAACTAGTGCTAATAATGTAGCTGAAGATTTAGCCAATCAAAGCGATCCTTGGTTAGCAGCCAAAGAAGAAGTTAAGGAAGAGGTTAATGAAGAAGTTAAAGAAGAAGTTAAGGAAGAAGTTAAAGAAGAAGTTAAGGAAGAGGTTAAGGAAGAGGTTAAAGAAGAAGTTAATGAAGAGGTTAAGGAAGAGGTTAAGGAAGAACCAGTTCAACTTGAACGAACTTTAAGTTAAAGTTTTGTTTGTTTATTTTTATATTTTCATTTAATAAAAATGAAATCGATTGCATTATTTCTGTTATTTGTTGGAATAATATTAATAATAAAAAGTTATTATGAGAATAAATATGTAACAAAAGCGAATGAATCTAAAACAATAATTAAATATGTTCCTTTGAGTCAATATGAAGAAACATTAACAGACGAAGAATCATTAACACAATTTTATAAAGGTATGTTTGAATTAACACAACCAAATATTTATGATGCTAAAAAAATATAAATAATAGTTATAGAAAATGACAACAATAAATAGTATAGGTTTTTTATTAGTTGATAATATCAATTCAAAAACTGATATAAACAAAGTTAAACTAATGGGTTCAATTAATAGTTATAAAAATGAACTTGAAAAAAAACAAAAAAAGGAAAAAGATAAGAAAAATAAATATTATAACGAATATGAAAGTAAGAGAATAAATAACAATGAAAAATATAATAAATATATGAAAGATAATAAAGCATTATTTGATAAATGGCGTAAATCTAAAAAATCAAATGATTTATATAATTATTTAACATTAAAAAAACCAGACATAGAAGAAGTAGAAGATATTTATACAGCAATGATATAAAATTAGCTTAAATTATCATCGTTAATATCATACAAAAAATTAGAAATATTATTAAAAATATTTATAACATAAGATAAAATCCCGCCTAATTGTATAAAAAATGTTTTAATAAATTCAAAAATAGCAACTGGTATTTGTACAATCTGAAAAATTAAATATGCTAAGCTATAAAACAACAATATAACAGGTTTTATTACATTTTCAAAATATCTAGCAAATGAAATTTTAAAGATTAAACACCATATGACACTAAATATTAAGAATATTATAAGAAATGAAAAAATAGGCGTAATAATATTCAAAATTTTATCTAACATTTATTTAATTATATAAATTAGAATATAAATAAAAATGAAAACATTTACTTTTAATATTTTTGCATTTATTATTGCGTTTGCTATTGGTATTTTTTATGTGTATATATCAACTCCCAAACCTAAAGTTGTAATTAAATATCCAACTCCTTACAATGCTGATAAAATTGTTTATAAACATTATGACACAGATACTTGTTATAAATATAAAGTCGAAGAAGTTAAATGCGTAGATAATGCCATAGAACAACCTATAATTTAAAAACTACCTTTAAAATAGATTAGAGATGAAAACACAATATATTTTAGATAGATTATTTTATAATAAATATGGGCAAATGTTTATTAGTGCATTATTTGGCTTATCTTTAGCTTTACTTTTTAGTAGAGTTTGCAAAGAAAATTGTATTTTATATTTTGCCCCTAAATATGACGAAGTCGTTAATAAAGTTTTTAAATTAAACGATTCGTGTTATAAATACAAAATGGTTAGTGCACCTTGTAATAAAGACGCATTAGAACCAAATACAGAAAATTATAGAGCATCTAATCAAATTTCAGAACCTAATTTTATGAATAAAATATTTGCGTAAGAATTATTATTATATATATAATTATATAAAAATAGATGTCAACAACCGGAAAACCGTCTAATAATATTATGATAACATCAATTGACAATATTCCTCTAAAAACGAATGGTCAAGTTATTACAGATGATATGACAAATGACCAAACAGTCAAAGATGTTTTAAGCGAATTTGAAAAAGAATTATCTTTAACTGAATCGTCTGTAAACAATAACTATAAAATTAATTATCAACAGCAACAAGAACAACAATTAATTCAACAACAGCAACAGCAGCAACTACAACAGCAACAACTACAACAGCAACAATCACAACAAAAACAGCGTCAAAATAAAAAAGATTTATGCATTGACAATGAATTGGTCGTTAAGGTTTTTATAATTTGCATAGTTGTTGCTTTGATTACTAATCCATATATTTATGCAACTATTTTAAGCAAAATACCAGATAGTTTATCATTAATTTTTGATAATTATAATTATTTTATTAAATTGGCTATAATATTTGTTACATTATATTTAATGATGTTTTATAATGTTGTATAAGTATTAAACGAATTGTCAAAAGCTTTATAATGGCTATTATCAGAATTTAAGCCTTGTATTCCATAAAAATTTGCATCTTGTTTTATTTCATTATTATAATTTTCTTCATTATAAATATTGTTTTGTGCTGCTTTTAATAACTCGTTTGAAACATATGGTATTAAAGTACAATTATCGTTTTTTATATCCTGAATATAATGATCAGGTATTTCAGGCTGATTCGAATAAGGTTTTGGTTTAGTATCACCAGCAAAGAAATTAAAAATAGAAGATAAAGTTGATGTTTCATTAGGGCTTGTAGTTGAATAAACTGCAGGTGATGATACAAAATGAGATGTTGTACTAGCTGATACGCCCATAACACCTGGCTGCTGAGAATCTTGTGAAGATTTTGGAGATTTATTCAATTTTCTTTGATAATATTTGAAATAAATGATGAGGAATATTAAACCTGTTAAAAATCCTATTATTTCATCAAGAGTTAATATTAAAAATAATATAATTATAGCTATGAATAACTGATTAATAGGAGTACTTATAATTATTGGTAAATCAAAATCGACTAAAATAACAAAAATTAAAATTAAAAATAATAACGCTCTAATAAAATTTATAACCATCTATTTATAAATTACATATAAAAAATAAATTCATATTAATTATTGACTATAAAAAATATGAGTGTTATAAATACTTCCTTAAATAATAGAGGATATGCAATTCATAAAACAGATAAGAATGAAGATCTTATCAATAAAATTAAGAAAGAATTGTTAATAAGTCCTAAAGTTTTTGGTAATTCTTTTTCTGTTGTTAAAGAATATCCGATTTATTTAGAAAGTGACACGAAATTATATGTGCCTAAATGTTATGGTATTGAAAAATTCGGATATCCTTTAACAGACAATTTGAATTATGGTGTTGATTGTCCTAATTTAACTTTTAATGGCAAATTGAGAGACATTCAACAAGCTCCTGTAGATGCATATATAGATAATGTTATTGAAAAAAAGAAATTAGGAGGTATTATAAGTGTTCCTTGTGGATTTGGTAAGACAATAATGGCTATTTACATTGCTTGTTATTTTAAAAAGAAAACTTTATTTATATCTCATAAAGATTTTTTAAACGAACAATTTATTAATAGTATTAAATTATTTGTTCCAAATGCAAGAATCGGTAAAATTAAGCAGAGTAAAATCGAAGTCGAAAATAAAGATATAGTCATTGCTACTTTGCAATCTTTGGCAATGCGAGATTACGATAATTCAATTTTTAGCGATTTTGGATTAGTAATTATAGATGAATGTCATCATATAGCATCAGAAGTCTTTTCAAAAGCATTTAGAAAAATGAATATTCGTATTACATTAGGACTTTCAGCAACTCTAAATAGAAAAGATGGTTTAAGAAAAGTTTTCGAATGGTATTTAGGGAAATCTGTTTATAAAATCAAAACAGAAAATGATGAATGCAATATGATAGTTCATTTACATAAATATTTTGTTCACGATTTGAATTATAGTTATGTTAAATTGATGTATAACGGAACACCAAATTTTGTATCAATGATTAATAATATTACTAGTTATATGCCTAGAACTGTTTTTATTATCAATTTATTAAAAGAAGTTCTTACTAACGAACCAGAAAGAAAAATATTAATATTATCAGAAAGAAAAAATCAATTAAAAGATTTAGAAGAATTGATTAAAAAAGATGATATAGCATCATATGGTTATTATATTGGAGGTATGAAAATGACCGATTTAGATATTTCAGCAACTAAACAAATTATTTTAGCTACTTACCAGATGAGCAGCGAAGGCTTAAATATTCCCACTTTAAACACAGTAATATTAGCAAGTCCTATTGGCGATATTCAACAATCTGTTGGAAGAATATTGAGAGAAAAAAAATCAGAACGCAAATATATTCCATTGTGTATAGATATTTATGATGACTTTTCATTATTTAAATACAAAGGAAACAAAAGAATTAATTATTATAAAAATAATGGATATAAAATTAAAAATTATTTAGAAAATGAATTAATCGCGAGTGAAGAAGAAGATAATACAAATCAGAAATGCAGTTTTATTAATGATGACGACGAAGAAGAGAAAGAAGAAAAGCCAAAACAAAAACCAAAGCCAAAAGCCAAGAAATCATTATTCATAGAGGAAGATGATTAATCGAAATCTTCTCTAATAGTTTGAATATTAATTTGAAAATCTTTGATATCTAAATATTGATAATTGTCTTTACCAAATGCACGAGAAATTCCAGTATCACAATACCAAATTTGATTATCTTTCAATATTATTTTTTCGTTTAGTGTATGTCCTAAAAACATATATGTAACTCCCAATTCTTTAAATAATACTGAGGTTTCGGCAATATTATTTTGATTTCTATTCCATAATATTCCTGTTGGACCAATAATAATATTATCAATAATAGCTTTGTCTTCTATGTTTATTTTTTCTTTTTCCAAATATTTACGCCATATTTGATTTATATATGAAATATTCTTATTAGAACTTTTTAATAAATTTAAATGACTAATATCAAATTTTGCGTGACAAAATATTAAATCATCTATTTTTAAAATCAATGGTCTTTTAGCTAAAATCATAGCTATGGAACCACCTGGTTTAAATAAATTTTCTCTTAATTCACTACTGCTATTTTTGGAAACATACGAAAAATCGCCAATGACATTCATCAATTCGTGATTTCCTATCAATGATATACAATAACCGCCTTTAGCTCGTGCTATTTTATTTAAATGTTCTGTAAAATAAATTATTTCATAATCTTTTAAAATTTCCCAATTTTCTGTTCCTATTCTATTTAAACTATCTACCTGATCACCTAATTGTACTATTATTGTTTCAGGCGGTTCAGCAATCCATTCAAGATTATTATTAATAATCTTAGCATCTATCAAAATATTCTTAAATCTTCTAATATCACCGTGCATATCTCCAATCACAACAATTCTTTTGTGTCCTTGTAATTCATTAATACATTCATTAAACATTACAAATTGTTATATAAAAGATATATAAAAGATTCATTTTATATATCTTTTATAAATATGATTAATGCGTTTATCTTTTTTAATTTTATATTAACAATTACAAATGAATTTCTTTTACCAGCTGTTATTAAAAATTTTAATAATAATAAAAATACCACTAATTTAACATTAATGTTATTTATGTAAAAAAACTATATTAATATTGAGGTGACATCGTTGTTATATTTAACGGTAATAAAAAATGATATTTTTTTAATCATAAAGTTTTACAATGATTATCGAGGCTATATTATGTATCGGTATAAGAATACTTATTATTAAATTACGAAAATGTTTAAAAATACAGTATATCAATTTTTGAACTTTATATAAAGATTTTTTTAATAATTAACTTTAATGATTAAATATTTTATCATTCTTATTTTACCAATTTTGAATGCTTTTATTTTACCTCAATTTGTGAGGGAATGGCATCCAATAGGCATTGAAAGTCAAATTGACAAAAACAAACCATATAATTTTAATATCGGAAAATTGCCAATGGTATTATGGTATGATTATAACAATACTCCTACATCTACTATTAATATTTGTAAACATCTCGGAGCAAAATTAGATAATGGTATTATTAATAATGGTTGTTTATTATGTTCAAATCATTTAACTCCTTATAATCAAAGCGATTCAATTGGTACAGTTATGCAAAAAAATGGATTGTTATGGTGGAGTTATAAAAGTTATGCAAGAACCCCACCTTTGAATTTCAAAGATCCTGAAAATAAGGTCAATATTAATTATATTGACATTAATGTTAGTTTAGTCAATGTTATTTTAGAGTTTATTTATAGTAACAACAAAATTGAAGTTAAACATAAAAATAATAAATTTTTTTTCACTGAAAAGTTATTTAATAATGCAGAACATAAGTTTTTTTATAGATATCCATATTACTTAAAAGGGTCTGTTAATAATAAAATTAATTATGCCATTAATTTCTTACCATTAGAAGAAAACAAAACAAGACTATATATCAGTATTACCAATAATTTTATTGATTCAACAATTTTTATGAATTATTATTTAAATTCTAAACTAAACAATCTCAAAAACTATAACGACAATTCCTATTTGAAATATTTGATCATTCTTAAAGAAGACAAGAGTTATATGAAAAAAATATATTCTTTGTTTGAGAAATATTTATTTCCAAATGATTTTACCATTTCTTGTTTTTATAAGTATAAACAATTCTATTAAAAACCCCCATTCTTTTTTTCTTTTATATTAGGTTTCTAAAAAAAGAACCTAATATAAAAAAAAATGATTTTTATTTTATATTAAAAAATTTATATAAATATGCCTTCTAAGCCTACCACAACTAAAACAACTATTAAAACTACTACAGTTAAAACAACTACTGTTAAAACAACTAAAAAATAATTATAAAAATTTTAAAAAAATTGATTTTTTTTTAATTATTATAATTATTGATAACTAAAAATGACGCTGTCAATTAGCTGTTTTTATATGCAGTTTGATAATAACAAATCTGTAAATATTACATTCATCAAATATGACAATTATATTAAAGTTATATTTAATTCTAGATCAGTTATTTTAAATGATCAACAATTAATATCTAATTATGATTTGTTTCAGATTTATTTATTGTCTTTAGTTTTGACTGAAGACACATCTATAATTATAAATAATAAAAATACTTATGGAATTTATACAAAAATTTGGGAAAATTTTCATCTGTCTTCTTCATATAAATTGATTAAATTAGAAAAAATGGCGCATAAAAATCCATTCAATTCTAATGAACCTAAACGCCTAACCAGTTCAAAGAAAATTAATAAATTTATGTGGATATTTAACAAGTTGATTAAATCACTTGATATAAATCCCTTAAATCTATTTCAAGAATATTATTCATTTGAATTAAAATTTGATTATAGTAATAATGATTCCTGAAATTAGTTGTTTTTATATTACTAATTATAATGATGGACATATCAATATTATTTTTATCAAATACGATAATTATATTAGGATTAGTTTAAACTATAAATCCATTATTTTGTCTATAGATCAATTTATAAATAATTATAAATTATTTCAAATTTATTTGATATCGTTAATTTTAACTGAAAATACATCAATTATTGATTCGATAATTATAAATAAAAAAAGGTTTTATGGCATTTCAACTATGAGATATTGGAAAAATGTTTATTTAACGATGTCATACAAAACTATTTTTATAAATAAAAATCCATTAAAATCTAAAGAACCTACACGAATGACTAGTATTAAAAAAATTAATAAATTTATGAAAACTTTTTCTAATTTATATAAAGATGGGTATATTATTAACCCTGTTTTTGTTTTTTATGAATATTATAAAAATGAAACAATAGATATATATGAATTTGTAGATAAACGAGCTGATTATTATAAAAAAATAAAAATATTGACAAATATATATCATACTTACGGTTATGATATTTATTATTCTATTAAAAAATATTTGTTTTAATTTATAAGCATTTGCTATTAAAAAAGGATTTAAAAGTTTTGTAAAATTGTCTTTAAGTGCAAAAAAGAATGGCACCAACAGTTAGCTGTTTTTATATCAACTATAATCGCGATCCTGTAAACATTATTTTTATCAACTTTGATAATTTTATCAAAGTAATGTTTAACAGACGCTCAATTATATTGACAAAAAACCAGCTTGTGTTTAATCACGAATTGTTTCAGATTTATGTGATATCACTGATTTTAACTGAAGACACATCAAAAGTTGAGAGAGTTATGATCGACGATAAAGTTTATTACGGTATCTCTACTATGAGATATTGGAAAAATTTTTATTTGACCAATTTCTATAAAATCATTTCTCTTGAAAAATCAGCTCATCGAAATCCTCTGAATGCCAGAGAACCTAAACGCGAAAGCAGTCAGAAGAAATATAATAAATTTATTAGATCTTTCTATAATTATTATTATTCTTATGATGGCTTCAAAGAAGGACATATTGTCAAACCTTGTAGAGTGCTGAATGAATATTATTTATCCGAAACTTCTGAGATCGTTCGATATTTAGAACATCAAACTCAGGTAGAAGCATTGATATTTATTCTTCACAATTATGGTCGCGATATTTATACGGCCATAAACAAATACATAAAGCTCTCGTGAAGGGAAGTCAGTCAAGAAAAGAAAATGATGAAAATTAGTATTTTTGTCATTTTAAAATTAATATAAAATAATTTAGTATTAATTTTAAAGTAAATATTAATAAAAATGATTTACTTTTAAAATTAGAGTTATTGTGCATCCCAAAATGACACCAACAATCAGCTGTTTGTATATGACCGCTAATCGTGACCCTGCGAACTTCACTTTTATCAAGTTTAACAACTTCGTCAAAGTTATTTTCAACGATCGAATGATTACAATCCCAGTCAAGCAGCTTATTGCAAACCGTGAACTTTTCCAGCTTTATATAGTCTCGTTGCTTTTCACCGAAGATACATCAGAAATTTACAAAGACACAATCAACGATTGTGTTTATTATGGTGTTTCGACTCTTGTGTATAGCGACTTCAATCTGGCGAATTCATATAAGGTTATCTATCTCACGAAATCACATCACAGAAATCCGTTGAATAGCAAAGAACCGAAGCGAGCAAGTAGTAAGAAGAAATATAATAAGTTTATGAAGTATTTCTACAACTGCTGCGCCGACGAAAGTTATATTGTCGATCCTGTTCACCTGTTGCGCGATTATTATTCTGGCAAGGCTGAATTGATAGGATATTTCAACGAGTATCTTGAAACTGAAATTCACAGTGCAATCTGTGAATTGGAGAGCATTATGGACGAATAGAAAAGAAAGGAAACAAAAATGGCAAAAATTTAAAAAGTTTTTGTCATTTTGAAAAAAAAATGATTTTGATAAATAATAATATTATTATTGTCATTCAAAATCGATGAAACCTGAAATCAGCTGTTTTTATAGCACAAACTGTTTGTTTGAAGATTCGATTAACATTAATATTACATTTGTTAGATATGATCAATATTTTAGAGTTATTTTTAATGATAAATCGATTGCTATAACAATAGATCAATTGATGTCAAGTGATGAATTATTTCAAGTGTATATATTATCATTGCTTTTAACTGAAAACACTACAGAAATTGTTTCTAAGAGAAAGAACAATAAAATTGTTTATGGAGTTTCAACAAATTTGTATTCAAAAGGATTTTCAAATTATAAATTCATAATGATTGAAAAATTACCTCATAAAAATCCTATGAATATGGAAGAACCGAAACGCTCATCAGGACCTAAAAAACTTCGCAAATTAATGAAGATGTTTTATAATATGCACGAAGGTGAAATGTTTCTTGATCCTATTATATTGTTAAATGAATATTATAAAAATGAAACTGAAAAGATTAGCGAGTTTGTAAAAAAAGAAACTGAAAAACATAAAAGAATTGAAATATTATCTAATATTTTACATAATTACGGTCGTGATATCTATTCATCAATTCGGAAATATTTACATTAACTAAAAAAATAACTTTTTGTTTTTTAATAATAATGGAACAAATTATAGAAATTTTTAATAACTGTTTAACAAAACTAAAAAAAATAAATAATCGTTATGGAATGTTAGAAGATTATATTAAAGAAGCCTATTATAGCATATATTTAACATCTCTTGGAATTCGTAATGGTACATACCTAGAAATAGGACATTGCAGAAAAATAAAAAAAGAAGATAATAATCTTGTTAAGGATTATTATAATGCATTTAAAGAGCTTCGAAAAATAAAGAATATTGATTTTTATGTTGGAAAATTATACGATTGTAGTAATTATAGGTCTACTGTATATATTTACTATAAACCACGCAAAGTAGAGTTATTTAAAATTATAAAAAAGATTGAAGCAATTGACAGATATAACAAAGAACAAATGTATAAAATTCATAATTACATAGCCAAATTATTAAGTTATGAAGTTGTAGATTATAAACATACTAGTAATTTTATAGTTATTGAATTTAGATTAATTAAAAACAATTTTGAAATTATGGGATATTATACAACCAAAAATAAATTATCAAAAGCGTTCGAAAAATTACAAGAAATTAATAAAGGATTGAAATTAATTAACGAATATTGTGAATTAGTTATTCTTGATGAATCCTATTAAAAAATACTTTTTTGTTTTTTATTAATAATATGGAACAAATTATAGAAATTTTCGATAAATGTTTAACAAAATTGAAAAAAATAAATAATCGTTATGGAATGTTAGAAGAGGATTTATATATAAATCGTGACGATTTAATTAAAGAAGCATATTATAACATATATTTGACATCTCTTGGAATTCGTAATGGTACATACCTAGAAATTGACAAATTCAAAAAAAGAAATGAAGACAAAGATCGTAATCTCGTTAAAGATTATAATAATGCATTCAAAGAGCTTAGAAAAATAAAGAATATTGATTTTTATGTTGGAAAATTATACGATGCTAGTCTATATAGAGATACTATATATATTTACTATAAACCACGCAAAGTAAAGTTATTTAAAATTATAAAAAAGATTGAAGCAATTGACAGATATAATAGACAACAAATGTATAAAATTCATAATTACATAGCCAAATTATTAAGTTATGAAGTTGTAGATTATAAACATACAGAACGGTTCATAACTATTCAATTTAGATTAATTAAAAACAATTTTGAAATTATGGGATATTATACAACCAAAAATAAATTATCAAAAGCGTTCGAAAAATTACAAGAAATTAATAAAGGATTGAAATTAATTAACGAATATTGTGA
>Ga0214921_10006081_pt1 | contig 16719 bp, 10 predicted proteins | sample LL1505_MetaG_FD_177992 | JGI IMG/M metagenome (GOLD analysis project Ga0214921, IMG submission 177992) | Freshwater microbial communities from Lake Lanier, Atlanta, Georgia, United States - LL-1505 | ecosystem: Environmental > Aquatic > Freshwater > Lake | place: USA: Georgia | collected...
ATGCCTGCGAATAAAAACTATGTAACAAATGACGCATTTTCATCGCCTTTTACGATTGCAGGAACAGGAGGATCAGCAACAGTAGCAACTGATATATCGGGATTTACAAGAGATGCGTCAGGTGATAAAATACAATTAGTTGTGGCAAATCGAAATGTATTTAGTACGAGCAGATTAATAAAAGGCGGTCAATTACCAACTAATGATGTAGGTTTAGTATCTGATGCTTCAGGTTTATCAGGTAATGCAGTACAAATAACAGCTGATTTTAGTTATAATTCCTCTCATGAAACACCTAGATTTCCTTTAAAAACAGCAAGTCCTAATTCTTTTAAAGCATATAGTATATCTGCAACAGCATATTATATTCTTGGAAATACTGTAGTTAATAATGCTCATTATATTGAATCATTTAAAGAAGATGGATCTGCTGGATTTGCTGGTAATTTAAATTTAAAAGGAACTGGTGGAACTACTGGAGCATTTACAGGATCCAGTAGATTAGGTATATCATCGTCTCAAATAAATCAAGTGGGAGCAACGTTTCTTTCCATATCTCCTAATTTCTATTATTTTTGTTCCAAAGGAACTAATAATTTACAAAATAAATTTATATCAACAGCAGCTGCACAACCAGCATTACAATCTAGTGTAATTTATAATACTACTACATTTGATAAGGGGTCCAATAATATTTCACAACTTAATTATAATGTAACACCTACACAAGGATCTACACCCGTTACAAATGCAAATCGTGCTTTAAGTTATATTGTTAAATCAAGTACCGATGCATCACAAAATACAAAAATTTGGTCTAGAAGTGTAACAAGAATAACGGGTTTAGCAGTTGATCAATTTTTCATTCATGATAGTTCTTTAAATACTTCACCATTAAATGGTACTTATATAGTATCTTTTACTCAACCAGCAACCTTACTTGGATTTTCTGCTACTTTGCGAGGTAATACTAATGTTTCAGCTACGAATTTATTAGGAACTTCTAATTTTACTTTTTCAGGACCACCTAATACTATATTTTCTTGTAGTTGTGAATCATTCACTCCTCAAATAAATGATTTTTGTGATATTAATGATAGTACAGATATTTCTTTAAACTATATTACAGCTGTTACAAATAATAATTCTCCATTAAGAAATTTTCAAATAACATTAGCATATAGTAGAAGTTTTATTTCTGGTACTAATTCAGTAAAATTTATAAGACCTATAAGTACTACTGCTTCTATTTTAATACCCACAACAACTTTCACTGCTTATGACGCTGACGATTTAGTAATATATACACCATCTTCAGGAGCTTTAGCCAACTTTAAATATTATACTCCTGTAAATTACACTATGTATACTCCTATTCAAATTAATTTCTATAATCAACAATATAATATTAGAACACCACAATTATATACCATACAAACTGCATTAGAATATAAAAATGTACCATCTCTTGATATCACAGATTATTCAAGTACAACAATAAGTTTGTATAGTACACAAGATATTACATTTTATAAATCTTATGATATAACATTAGCACCTACTGCATCCATTTTAGTAGGAGATACAACTACACAAACACTTACAAATAAAACTTTAGTTAACCCTTATATTACAGGTAATGTTGGTATTAATCAAATAGATCCTCAATTTACGTTAGATGTAACTGGAACTATTCGATCAACTGGGCAAATAACTGCACAAACATTTAATGCATTGTCAGATTATCGTTTAAAATCAAATATAGAAAATCTTCCACAAGATATCATTATTGATAATTTAAGACCTGTTCATTATGATATGAATGATAGCAAACGTCATGATATAGGTTTTATAGCACATGAAGTCCAAGAAATTTTCCCATTTTTAGTAACAGGTGAAAAAGATGGTACAAATTTCCAATCATTAAATTATAATGGTTTTATAGCTCTCCTTGTAAAAGAAATAAAAGACTTAAAATCGCGTCTTTTCATTGCCGAAAAGCAAATTGAAGATATTATTTCAAAAATATAATATAGCATAAGGTTGTCATACAGGATTATTATATTCTATAGTTTACTAATCCATCTATTTTTAGATATATCAGTCTTGAAATATCTTTTTCATAAAGATAATATATCCAAAATATATAATGTCTATTGCCACTTTAAAGAAAAAGACCGCTAATAAATATAATAATTTAAGCGTTCATAAACCACAATTTTCTATCAATGGAACACTTAGAAGCCAAGGATATGTCGGTCAAACTATGTTATCTAGACATTTTCCAGCAACACTTATGCGCGGTAATGTTGCAAGGGGTCATGGCGGTTGTTGTGGCCAGTATTTTACAGATCAATTAGTGAAATCGACTGGTATTCCCGATTTAAATGATCCAACAGTTGTCAAACAGTCAGTATTGAATACTCAAGGTCTCTATCATACTGTTTATAAATGGATATGGCGTCCTCAACCCGAAACTACCTTCAAAAATATGGGGTATAATAAATATAATGACCAGCAAACCTATATTGATAATCTATCAAACAAATATATTTCTTGTATTACAAATAAAATAAATACTGAACCGGATTGCCCTCCTATAAATCCAAGTATTGCTTGTTATAAAAAACGACCATTTGGATCTACTATTCATTATCCTCGTCGCTATGCTATTATTACAAAACCCGAAATAACCTATACATCTCAGTCTCAAAGCGATTTTATTAAAGCTTTAGCCGGAACTTGTAATATTGATAACAAATTGCCACCTAAAAATCCATCTTGTAAACTACCTCTACCTGGACCAATTAGTAGTTATTAATAAAAAATTGATCGAAAAATAATAAAATACCGTTATTTTATTATTCACTATGGAAAAACAAGAAGAACTTATCGAAAAATATATTTCCTCTTTAAATGAAAAGGAATATAAAGCATATCTCATTGCAAAGGAGCATTTAGGCGACTCCTTCCAAATCGAAAAAAGTAATGGATTTATAAATTGGTTGAAAACCTATGTATCTTGAATATTCGACGATTTCATTTTGTTTTTAAAATCACTATATGTAAGAGTTTCGCGTTGGATACCCGATTCTTTGATTATATTTTCTAACAATGGCGATGTGAATCTTGCGAGAACCTTCCTTTTTTTTGGAAAGGGTTGGATCCATTGGAAATTTGCGACTTTTCCTAGATAAATAAATTTATTCTGTATCTTTTCAGGTTCTCCACCATTCGATATTTCTTTCAATATCGTTTTCCGTTTTATAAAATGCTGTTTCGTTTCCCTCTTTTCTTTGGATTCCTCTTTTTCTTTAAAATAAATATCTATAAGTGGAGAACCTTTCTCCTTAGGAACAATATTTTCATCTAGAAAGAAATGGATACATCTATATACATCTACATATTTCATTGCAATCGCATTTAAAATATCATAGGAAACTGTCTTTTGATCGCAATAATAAGAGAACCCCAATTTATAAGGATCATAATACATAATTATATTACCTCTTGGGGAACTGTCATACAGAATTCGTGTTTTCCATTCGGTTTCAAACTTATTTTTAGGATCTTTCAAAATTTCTAAGAGAACCTGTTTTTGATAAAAGGCGGCTTCTATATTTTCATTATAGCCCGTTTTTTTTAGGTTCTCCTCTTCAAATAATTTAATAAATCGCATTTTTCTCTCTTGTATAAATCGATCTTCTTCGCTTACATCTCTCTCCTTTATTTTTAAAATACCTATAGCCAATTGAATTCGATAGAGAACCAAGTAGATAAAAAAATAGATCGTCCTAAAGAAATGCATTTTATTGGTTTATGATATACTATTTATATTGTTTCTTTTTCAATTTCCCGTTTTCTTATCGCAAATAATTCTCGAACCTCTTTTTGTAAGTCTTGAACTTCAACGCGTTCATAGGTTCCTTCGTGATTATCTGGGTGTAATCTTACTAAATATAAATCCGTAATTTTTTTCCCATATTTCGCCTCGAGAATTGCTTTATAAGTATTTAATTGTAGACAATAGTGCCAATAATTAGAATCGGGGATATGTTTAATTGTAGGAGTTATTGCAGATTTCCCATTAAAACCCTCATAATCGAATCCCTTTACCCTCTTCCAATCATAGATTTGTAGGGTTCCATCGGGGTTCTCATAAACCATATCAATTGATCCCGATAATTTCAGGTCTTCATCGTAAATCATCCATTCTGTTCGATAGGGTTTCAAATGCTGAAAATCTTTCTGGAATTTCATAAAGAATCCATATTCGATGCTTTCGTTTGTGACTTGTTCATCGTTATAGAACCGTTCGATATCATTATGCATTTCAGTACCAGATCCCGATGCTTCTTTACCTGATTGTGCCCATTGGGCTTTTATTTGATCCGGTGTCATTTTGTAGTATTTATTGGTTGGATCGTTCTCAATCTTCCATTTCATTTTCTCTATAATTGCGTCGGGGTCAAAGTGAGAGAAATGTTTATGGTTCCAAGTTGTTACAGATGTAAATGTTGAATCGCCATGTACTGTATAGATATGTGGACCTTCATCAAAGGAGATAAATTCATCACGTGGATGCGGGTTCTCAAGGGCTAATTTTGTAGGGGGAATTCTATGTATTGTTGTCATACAGAATCAATATATGTTGTCTATAGAGAACATATATTGGCGAATCAATTTTATTTGGATTATTATATCGAGATCTTTTCATATGATTGTATAATAAAATCCCACGATTTTATCCGTTCTAATGCTTTTTCGTGTAATTCGGCCCCTTTTTTTTTAGAATATTCAGTGACAAAGAGATTATCTCTATGATGTTGGAGAACCCGATGATCGAATAGTTCTCTTGCATTTTTATAAGAATCTAAAAAATCCCCCCCGCTTTTATTTAAATGATAAATAATCGATCGATCAATATCATATGCTGTTAATAAATCGGCTTCCCTTACAATATGATATGCCATTTGATATTCACCTAATTCAGGAAATCCATCGGTTTTCACTTTTGAATAGGACATAGTAGTAATAATATCCTTTATTGCGCTAATTTCAATGGGTTTTAATTTATATGTCAAAAAGGATTGTATTTCACTTATACCATCGATTGGACTCATATATTTAATATCACACATATCATGTATACCTGCCGCTGTAAAAATAACAGATTCCTGCTCTTTTAGTTTGGAATGAACTGTCACAAGGGATTTATAGATCTCATTTGAATAATGGATAACATTCATACTATGAGATAATCCATGTGATTCGTCGATATTATATTTTTTAGAGGTTAATTGAATAAACCGGATTAATGCAGGTAGAATTTTCATCTATAGTAATATAAAAAAATGCGTTTATATTGGTTTGATAATTAAAATAAATAGAGAACCTAAGATAGAGAACCTAAGATAGAGAACCTAAGATAGAGAACCTAAGATAGAGAACCTAAGATAGAGAACCTAAGATAGAGAACCTATTCTAAATTTTTAAGAGATACTTGAATATTTGCTATAATCGTCTTTTTTACCTCCTGTACTTTCTGTTCAGGTTTCATAGAGGATCCGTTCGATTTATTTAAATAAATCATACTAAGCTCCTGCATTCTCTGGCTCGTCTCAATTTCATATTCGTTATTTTGAGCCCATTCTGTATATTTCTTACTAATACGATGACATAAAACACGTGTGAAATATTCGAGTTCTCCTTCCGTCATAATTCGCCATTCAATATTTGTGGGATTCTTTATATCTTTGTCATAAATAAAGATTGTTTGGGGTCTTTGTGAAAACGATTTCAATGGAGAATTAGCGTCTTCCTCTATTGCATTTACTATGATAGTTCGCATACATTCTTTAAAATCCTTTTCAAACAGGATCTGTAATACTCTATCTGTGACAATACAATTAGCGATCCAATCCGTCCATAAACATGATGCTGGTGGGAGCGTTGTTATATATTCATTCACGTTTCGTTTTTTCAATTGGAATATTGTCTTTTGTAGTTTATCGACTTTTTGTTCAAGATGTTCGTATTTTTCTGTAAGACGAAGAATATGCTGTATTAGTTCGTATTGGCTTGGTTCCTTATAAAACGAGTGTTTTATATTACAAATAAGTCGATGTTCTCGAATGATTCGTTTTGTTGGAAGTGTTGTATTACAAATACCACATGTTTGTAATGTAATGGGCATATCAGTTAATGTATCCATACAAATTATTTTATATCCATTCATATTATATATATTTTTCTTTCAATTTTTTAAAAAGATGATGAAAATGAATTTTTATTCAACGCCTAGAAAGATATCTACTATAAAACCTATTGTTCAACCTGTAATTTCTATAAATAGAGAATTTACACCAACTTCCCACCTATTTAGTAGTATGCTCGATCGTGTACAAAAAACAGAAGGTTGTTCTGCTTGCGGAAGAAAATAATTTATTGTGGTAAAAAATGGATGTTAAAAATATCGTCATAAAGTATATGAGTCATTATTTTGATAACAAAGATTCCTTTTTAAGTCCTACAGTAACCCAATATAATAATCATATGGTTATGACAAATGTATCCAAACCTACTAAGGTAAAACTCTGGAATATCGATACAAAATTCAGGGATGATTATGATCAATATATAGAGCAGGTTACTGGCGCAAATATCACGCAATATATGATTACACTTCCACAACCAATCAATGATGTAAAAAGCATTTCAGTGAAAAATATGGAGGTCCCTATGTCCTTCTATAATATTTCCGATTCTTTAGAGAACAATCTTATGAAAATTACCAATAAAAGCACAGGTGTTTCCAAAGTAGTTGTTATAAATGATAATCACTATACTGTAGGTTCTCTTATTAGTGAAATAAATGCAGAATTAATTGCCGTAGATCTATCAGGAATCGTTTTTTCAGTAGTTAATAATAACAATACGCGGGTTTCATCTATTTATTCTGTAGATTTTACTATTGAATTTGCAGTCAAACGAATAGGTTCTATAGGTTCTCTTAATATTGAATTCGATAAATTTAATTTTAAAAATAAGCTCGGTTGGGTTCTCGGTTTTCGTAATATAGTATATTCATTAAGTTCAGGTTCTCCTATTGTTTCCGAAAGTTTTATTGATATATCGACAATTCGATATCTTTATCTATGTATCGACGAATTTAGTAAGGGAAACCAAAATTCCTTTATTTCACCTTTATCACGTTCTTTAGTAAATAAAAATATTATTGCGAAAATCTGTTTAGATTATGCCACCCATGGATTTCTCGCAGTACTCCCTGCAAATAACGAGAATGGTCTCTTATTAACAGATAAACGAGAATATAACGGAAAAGTAAATTTACAAAGATTGAAAATCCAATTGATCAATGAATTTGGTTATCCTGTGGATTTAAATGGTATGGATTTTTCATTTTCTTTATCTATAGAATATGAATAAATCTCGAAAAATTGATCATAAAAAGGACATATATTTTTATGATCAAAATAAAATGACTTTAAGTAGAGAACAATCATTTGCCCTTGAAAAATTTAAGAGAGGAGAGAACCTATTTATTACTGGACCCGGTGGAACTGGAAAAACACGACTCATTCATACATTCATTACATATATGGAACAAAATCATATATCATATCAAGTCTGTGCGCTAACTGGCTGCGCAACCGTTCTAATCGGTTGCGGTGCTCGTACCCTTCATTCGTGGTCCGGAATAAAACTTTGTAAAGGTAGTTCAAAAGATATCATAAAACGCGTTATTCATAATAAACACGCAGTAAAAGCATGGAAATCCGTTAAAGTTCTCATCATTGATGAAGTAAGTATGATGTCTAAAAAGGTATTTGATATTATAGAAGAAAGTGCGCGGATTATAAAGAAAAAGGGAGAACCTTTTGGATCTATTCAAGTGATTTTTACTGGCGATTTTTATCAACTACCTCCTGTAGGAGATCCTGGTGATCCTGAATCCGCGCAGTTCGCATTTGAATCCTTAAGATGGTCGACAGTATTTTCATTAGAGAACCATATTCAATTAACTACAATGTTTCGTCAAAAAGACCCCGAATATATCCGTATTTTAGGTGAAATTCGCGAAGGTTCTCTAAGTCAAGATAGTCTTCAATCATTATCTCCATATATCGGTCGCGAATTTAATAAAGACGAACATTATGGGGTTATACCGACAAAATTATTCGCAATTAAATCGAAAGTCGATTTTGTAAACAATACACAATATGCGCGATTATCTAATGAAGAAGTTGTATATATGTATAATGTTAAAACCGATGCTATTATGAATATCAATACATGTAAAATATTAGATCCATCAGTTGCTGCTACCTTTGCACTCCTTTCAAAAGAAGAAGCCGAGTTTGAAATAGAGAACCTGATTCGAATTACAAATATACAGAAAAAGATTTTTATGAAAATAGGCGCAGCAGTAATGTGTACATTTAATATTGATATAGAATCGGGAATTTGCAATGGATCCCAAGGAACGATTGTCGACTTTAAAGATTCTACGGGTATCGATGGTTTTCCTATTAGACTACCTATCGTTCTATTTTCCAATGGAAATAAGAGAATCATCAAACAACAACAATATCAATCCGAAGAATATCCATCCCTAATTGTTTCTCAAATACCTCTATGTCTATCATGGGCATTGACGATTCATAAAATACAAGGGGCTACATTACAAATAGCAAGTATGGATTTAGGTAGTTCTATTTTCGAATTTGGACAGATTTATGTAGCTCTTTCACGTATTCAAAGTTTGGAAGGATTATTCTTAAATGCATTTGAACCCGGACGTATTAAAGCAAACCCGAAAGTAAAACAGTTTTATAAGAGAATTCCAGAAGTACCTAGTTCGTTTTGTCATACAGAAGTATTATCTATATCATCTGCTATTCCCGATATTGTACCCGATATAAATGTTTTCGAAAATTTTGCATATAAGGAAGAGACGACTATAAACGATCCTTCGATTAAAAAAATAAGGCTATAATATATATGGTAGCTTCGAGTATATTACCAGTAACAATTCACAATGGAAAGATATATTTTTTATTTGGTAAAGAGAACCCGATGGAGGATTCTGCAAAGGGATTCTCCGATTTTGGTGGGGGTGTGGAGTCCGGAGAAACACTTTTACAAACAGCATATCGTGAAGGATCTGAAGAACTATCTGGTTTTTTAGGAGGAGAAACGGATTTACGATTGTTGGTTAAGAAAAATGGGGGATTTTATAAGATTCATCATAGAGAACATGATTATCATATCCATATTTTCTTTTTAGAATACGATGAAAAACTACCCCAATATTTTACAAATCACCATAAATTTTTATGGAAACGAATGAACCCCCATATTTTAAATGATAGCAAATTATTCGAGAAACAGGAGATTCGCTGGTTCTCTATAAAAGATTTAAAAACCAAGAAACGAGAATTTCGTTCATTTTATCAAGATATTATCGATCAAATCCTATTAGAAATTCCTAAAATCGATTTGTTTCTTCAAAACAAAAGAACGAAACAGAGAAAAACGAAAAAAATTCTAGGAGGAAAATGACATAGCGATCTCGATCCAAAGATCGAGAGTTTAAAAATCTAGTAAATATATATATAAATGTTTTCAGAGTCTTATTCTAATATGCAAGTTTTTCATAATGGACATCTCGATCAAGCTATAGAAAATCAAAAAATAATTAGAAATAATAATCTAGTATTTATGAAAAAAAAGGCACTTATAAATGGTCACAAAAGAGAAATGATTTATAAAAACCCAAACTATTTTAGAAAAACTCAAAAACAACTCCATTTTAGCCCCTATTCTATTATTGTTAATAAACCTATGGTTTCTAAACAAGGAATGCCGATTTTACCAAAGGATAGTCTTATTCTTTATAGAGAAAAGAACAATAAAAAAGTAAAATCTAAGAAAAATAGAAAGGGTTCTCTAAAAAAAGGAAATGATAAAACAAAGACAAAAAGAAAGAATCATAAAAAATAAAATACATAGTAAGTGTATACTTACTATGTCTTCATGGAAACAATATGGAGGATTAAATAAAGGATCAAAAGCAAATGAAGTAAGCACGGATTCGCTTATTGTAAATAATATTTTAATAAAACAGCCATATCAAGGTAATCTAATTATTAATGGTTCATTGGATATTAATAATGCAATCAATATAGATGGTCAAACAACGTTTAATGGATGTATTATTGCGAATGGCCAAAGTATTTTTAATGGACCTGCATTTTTTAATAACAATTTCTCAATCAATGGAAGTATAACTTCTACCCAAGATATAATTGCTGATAATAATATAATCTGCGGTAATATTTTATATTTTGATAACTTATCCCAATATATTTATGGAGATCCTAGTGGGATAGGAATAAATACAGTAAATCCAAATGCTGCTCTTGATATTTCAACCAATCTTGTAAATGGGATTCTTATAAAAACAACGGAATTAGATAGTACAAGTACTCTAGTACAAAATGTCAATCAACAAGGTATTCTTCTTTATGGTAATACAACACTAGAATATATTGATTTTTTCAATGAGACACCTTTACATAATGAATCAAGAGGGGATGCCCGATTATCTTATACAAAAGGAGGTATTTTCGAGATTGACGTTTCGCAAAATATTAATTTGATGTCGAATATAACTATTTCAAACCGAGGTTCTCAACCTCATCTTTTCAATGAAACTGCTATTATCTATGATACGTCTAATGGTCTCTTTTTTGATTCCGTTTATAACCAACCTATTACTACTGGATCAGCTTTAACATTAGTATCCTCTAATAATGATTCTAATACATTTATGTATATTACAAATCCTAGCGGTGAAGGTCTAGCTATTGGTGGAGGAGTTTATGCAAATGATTATTCAAGATCTTCTAGTTTTATAGGATTATTAGATTCTTCTGGAAATATTAGTAATAGTGAAATCATCGTTGCAGGAAATGACCCTGTTAAATATCGCACAACGATTGGTATTAATACATTTACACCCGAGACTGAAAAATATGTTATGGATATTAATGGACCTATGCATATAACCAATGGTGATATTACAGTTATTAATCAATCTATTTTATGGCAAATTACAAAAATGAGCATATCTCCATCCAGAAATAAAATAATTGCAGTAGGTAGTGCGATTGATAGTTTGATTATTTCCGGATCTAACTATAGAGAACGTATTATTATTTCAAATGATTATGGATCTACATGGCAGCAAGTAGATATTTCCACTGAATTATTACTAAATAAAGCCGATAAACTAACAAGTATTTATGTATATGATAATAGTTATGCATTTATAACCGGTTCTATAAATACTCTTCTTTTTACAATTGACGGTGGATATACATGGAATAATATTGTTACTAATATTCTTGAAAATAATGTTACATTTACGAATGTTACTATTGGAAAAAGTCAAATACCAGGAAATAATATTCTGTATTTTTCTATAAATGCTGTATTATTTTATTATGATTTTAGTTTTCAAATGTTAATTCCAAATTCTAATCCATATTTTGCATTGTCAAACATAAATACGTCATTAAATACCATTCGTAGTATTACTCTAAATGATCAATATATTTTTCTTGCAGGAGGTCCTAGTATTTTACGATATAATATAATTAATTTATCTAGTCCTATTCAATATACAAATTCATTCAATATCAATTATAACGAAATTCATAGTTATAAAACTACTATTATCGCTATTGGTAATGGAATCATAACTAGTTCTAAAAATACAATCAATACTAGTTTTACAGATATCTCATTTTCAAATATAGAATTTAATAGTATTTTCTGTAATGATTTATCAAATGCTATAGCTGTAGGTTCTCAAGGTAATATCTGGATAAGTAAAAATGGTGGAACATCTTGGATTTTTATGCCTGATACTTTATTAAATCCATCTGGAAAAAAGAGATTAGTAACGGATTCGTCTAATATTTTACAAACTGCTATTATAAGTGATATAAATACGGTTATTTTATCCAATACAATCAAAACTTATATATTAGGTATTCAAACAGGATCTAGTGAAATAATCAATCTTTTTATACCTAATTTTATAAATAGAAGTGGAAATTTTATATTAGATCTATGTGGAAATATGAAAATTTCAGGGGATGTTTGGATTAATGATGAAGGTTCTCTAAAATCAAATAATACATCTATTAGTATTTTTGACGCATCTGTGCAAAATATTACCATAGGTGAAAATAGTAATTCAATTATTATTGGAGGATTACCAAATGGTACTACCAAATTACAACATAATGTAATAATTGATGGTAATTCTATTTTAAATGAAAATATAAATGTTTTATTGGATAGTTCGTTTAATGGAAATGTAAATATTGGTGGAAATATTATTGTTAATCGATTTTCTACTTTTCTTTTGGATGCTTCTTTCATAGAAAATGTAGCTATTAATCGCAATCTAACAGTTAACCGAAATATTATTGGTCTTGCAGATCTATCACTCAATGGTAATGTAGTAATCGGTGGAACTTCTAGATTCATCGCTGATGCTTCTTTTATAGGAAATGTAACTATGAATCGTAATTTAACAGTCAATCAAAATATTTCTGGACTCGCAGATCTATCCATTAATGGAAATATAGTGATCGGTGGAACTGCGCGTTTTCTTAATGATGCTTCTTTTACAGGAAATGTAGATATGAATCGTAGTCTAACAGTTAACCGAAATATTATTGGTCTTGCAGATCTATCTCTTAATGGAAATATGGTAATCGGTAGAACTTCTACATTCCTAGCTGATGCTTCTTTTACAGGTAATGTGGTTATTAATCGAACTCTAACTGTCAATCGAAATATTGTTGGGCTTACAGATCTATCACTTAATGGTAACGTAGTAATCGCTGGAATTTCTAGATTCCTAGCTGATGCCTCTTTTATAGGAAATGTATTGGTGAATAGAACTCTAACTGTAAATCAAAATATCATTGGTCTTACAGATCTATCGTTGAATGGAAATATGGTTATCGGTGGAACTGCTAGTTTCCTCTCGGATACTTCTTTTGCAGGAAATATGATAGTTCAACGTAATCTAACAGTCAATCGAAATATTACTGGTCTTGCAGATCTATCTCTTAATGGAAATATGGTAATCGGTAGAACTTCTACATTCCTAGCTGATGCTTCTTTTACAGGTAATGTAGTTATTAATCGGTCTCTAACGGTTAACCGAAATATTATTGGTCTTGCAGATCTATCACTTAATGGTAACGTAGTAATCGCTGGAACTTCTAGATTCCTCACTGATGCTTCTTTTATAGGTAATGTATTGGTGAATAGAACTCTAACAGTTAATCGAAATATTATTGGTCTTGCAGATCTATCTGTCAATGGAAATATAGTCATCGGTGGAACTGCTACATTCCTATCAGATTCTTCTTTTACAGGAAATATGATAGTTCAGCGTAATCTAACGGTTAACCGAAATATTGTTGGTCTTGCAGATCTATCGCTCAACGGAAATATAGTCATCGGTGGAACTGCTAGTTTCCTCGCTGATGCTTCTTTTACAGGTAATGTAGTTATTAATCGGTCTCTAACGGTTAATCGAAATATTAATGGTCTTGCAGATCTATCGTTGAACGGAAATATAGTGATCGGTGGAACTGCTAGTTTCCTCGCTGATGCCTCTTTTACAGGTAATGTATTGGTGAATAGAACTCTAACAGTTAATCGAAATATTGTTGGTCTTGCAGATCTATCTGTCAATGGAAATATAGTCATCGGTGGAACTGCTACATTCCTATCAGATTCTTCTTTTACAGGAAATATGATAGTTCAGCGTAATCTAACAGTTAACCGAAATATTGTTGGTCTTGCAGATCTATCTGTCAATGGAAATATAGTCATCGGTGGAACTGCTAGTTTCCTAGCGGATGCCTCTTTTACAGGAAATATGATTGTTCAGCGTAATCTAACAGTTAACCGAAATATTGTTGGTCTTGCAGATCTATCTGTCAATGGAAATATAGTCATCGGTGGAACTGCTAGTTTCCTCGCTGATGCTTCTTTTACAGGAAATATGATAGTTCAGCGTAATCTAACAGTTAACCGAAATATTATTGGTCTTGCAGATCTATCTGTCAATGGAAATATAGTCATCGGTGGAACTGCTACATTCCTAGCTGATTCTTCTTTTACAGGTAATGTATCGGTGAATAGAACTCTAACAGTTAACCGAAATATTGTTGGTCTTACAGATCTATCTCTCAATGGAAATATGGTTATCGGTGGAACTGCTAGTTTCCTCTCAGATACTTCTTTTGTAGGAAATATGATAGTTCAGCGTAATCTAACGGTTAACCGAAATATTGTTGGTCTTGCAGATCTATCGCTCAACGGAAATATCGTAATCGGTGGAACTTCTAGATTCCTCACTGATGCTTCTTTTATAGGTAATGTATTGGTGAATAGAACTCTAACAGTAAATAGAAATATTATTGGACTTGCAGATCTATCTCTCAATGGAAATATAGTCATCGGTGGAACTGCTACATTCCTATCAGATTCTTATTTTACAGGAAATATGATAGTTCAGCGTAATCTAAGAGTAAACCAAAATATTATTGGTCTTGCAGATCTATCGTTAAACGGAAATATAGCGATCGGTGGAACTGCTAGTTTCCTCGCTGATGCCTCTTTTACAGGTAATGTATTGGTGAATAGAACTCTAACGGTTAACCGAAATATTGTTGGTCTTACAGATCTATCGTTGAATGGAAATATAGTCATCGGTGGAACTGCTAGTTTCCTCTCGGATACTTCTTTTGTAGGAAATATGATAGTTCAGCGTAATCTAACAGTTAACCGAAATATTACTGGTCTTGCAGATCTATCTGTCAATGGAAATATAGTCATCGGTGGAACTGCTACATTCCTATCAGATTCTTCTTTTACAGGAAATATGATAGTTCAGCGTAATCTAATAGTTAACCGAAATATTACTGGACTCGCTGATCTATCACTTAATGGTAATTTAATAGTTAATAATAATGGAATAATAAATAAAAATCTTACAGTAAATTCAAATAGTAATTTTATAGGAAATGTAAATGTTTCACAATTTTCTTATATAAGTACTAATAATATAATTCCAAGTGCAAATGGACAAATATTTATTGGAAGTTCTTCAAACAATAATAGTACAATTATTACTATAGGTAAAGAAAATGACGAGGTACAATTTAAAGGCAGTGTTGTTTATGTAACACCTGCTATTAATAATTCAAAAATTACTATTATCAATGCTAGTGCTGCTGGATATGCTACTTCAGCAGGTTGTGGAATAAATATTTATGATAATAGTGGATACCCAGCACCTTATAATCCACAAAATGCAGGATTTATACATGTAGGTGATGATTTACAAAGTTATGTATTTAAAGCACCAAATATCAATGATAGTGGAAATCCTATTTCGGGTAATACGATATTACGTCTTGGAGTAAATTCTCTAACACTTCCTCAAAATACAAATATAATAAATGGATTAGTAGTCATACAGAAAAATATAACTTATAAAAATGCACAAATTGCTAATGGAACAAATTTTGGTCAATATACTGATGCAGATTATTCTATTGTAAGTGCTAATTTTGATATTAGTAATATTATGATAAAAGATATTGATAGTATTCCTGGTTCTCAAATTATAAGCACAAATCTAATTATTGGAAATCCAAATATAAGAAATAATTTAAGTATCTATGGAAATTTATGGACAAACGGAATTTCTATATTTAATGCTGATAGTTCTTTTAACGGAAATGTAGTTATTGGTTCAAATGCTTCTATTATTGGTCCGCTAGTAGTATCATCCAATAGTTCGTTTAATAGGAATATAATTGTAAATGGTATTTCTACATTTAATTCTGATAGTTCATTTGGTGGAAATATTTCTATAGGTAAAAATATTGTAGTCAATGGAAATATTATTGGATCTTATGACGCTTCTTTCATTGGAAATATTTCTATAGGTAAAAACATTGTAGTGAATGGTAGTTCTTCCTTTATATCCGACATTTCCTTCAGTGGAAATATTTCTATAGGTAAAAATATTATAGTCAATGGTACTTCTTCCTTTATATCCGACAGTTCCTTCAGTGGAAATATTTCTATAGGTAAAAATATTGTAGTCAATGGAAATATTATTGGATATTATGACGCTTCTTTCATTGGAAATATTTCTATAGGTAAAAATATTGTAGTCAATGGTACTTCTTCCTTTATATCCGATAGTTCATTTGGTGGAAATATTTCCATAGGTAAAAATATTATTGTGAACGGTACTTCTTCATTTATATCCGACAGTTCCTTCAGTGGAAATATTTCCATAGGTAAAAATATTGTAGTCAATGGTACTTCTTCCTTTATATCCGACAGTTCTTTTGTTGGAAATATTTCTATAGGTAAAAATATTGTAGTCAATGGAAATATTATTGGATATTATGACGCTTCTTTTGTTGGAAATATTTCGATCGGTAAAAATATTGTAGTCAATGGTACTTCTTCCTTTATATCTGACACTTCCTTCGTTGGAAATATTTCTATAGGTAAAAATATTATTGTAAACGGTACTTCTTCTTTTATATCCGACAGTTCCTTTGTTGGAAATATTTC
>Ga0214921_10006083_pt1 | contig 16713 bp, 14 predicted proteins | sample LL1505_MetaG_FD_177992 | JGI IMG/M metagenome (GOLD analysis project Ga0214921, IMG submission 177992) | Freshwater microbial communities from Lake Lanier, Atlanta, Georgia, United States - LL-1505 | ecosystem: Environmental > Aquatic > Freshwater > Lake | place: USA: Georgia | collected...
AAAGTTATGTTAGTAAATGTAATAGAAATCTTATTGTCATCTGACTTTTACAGAGACATTATTCCAATAATGTTAATAAATCAGGAATTTTATAATAATCCTTACTTGTGGAATAAAATAGTCAATAGAACTTATTATAAAAGTAAAACATTATTGATGATGTACGCTATTAATAATAATTTACCCCGATCAAAGTTTTTAATAGAAGCAGGGACTAATTTAGACCTAGTTGATACTGAGAATAGGTCAGCTATGATTTATGCTTTAGCTGGTAATGCAGAGAATGCACCTCATCAATGCAAACAATGTAATTTAGCAATTATAGAAGAAATGTGTAAAAAGAAAATGAATTTGGATTTTATTGATAGTGATAAAGAAACTGCTATTTTTTATGCAATAAGAATGAAACATCTTGATGCATTAGACATTTTATGTAAATATGATTTTAATGTTAATTATAAAAATAAAGATGGTATTACTGCTTTGAATTTAGCAATCAAATTAAATCTTTTTAAACCAGCCTATGATTTATATAAAAAAGGAGCAGATATTAATACTACTGATGATCAGAAGCATAATTTATTAATGGGGGCTATTAGTGCAGGTAATCATTCTTATGAAATTATTGAAGAATTATTAAAAAATAATATAAATGTAAATCAACAAGACCATTATGATTGTACTCCATTGATGTACGCAATTACATTAAAACCTATAGAAATTATAGAATTATTATTATCTTATGGCGCAGATGTTAATATGGTTAATATTCGAGGTCAATCTCCATTAATGTATGCCGTTGTTAAAAATAGTATAGAAATTATCGACTTGTTATCTAAATATAACATTACTAGTGAGAATTATCTTAATTCAATAAAGTGTGCTAATGCTTTAAAAAATTATGAGCTAGAGAGTTATTTAAAAAAAAAAGTAAAAAATAAAAAAAGAAAATAAATTTTTTTTATATCCTATATTAATGAGTGGCAATACAAAAAATATTACTTTTGGAGCATCTAGATTACAATTAAAAAAATTCCCTATTCACAAAATGGCAGAGCATTGCACTATTGCTATGATTGCTAAAAGAGCCTCAGGTAAATCTTATTTAACTCGCGAAATTCTTTACCATAAAAGAAATATCCCAGCGGTTACTGTAATTTCTAAAACAGAGAAACTAAATAGATTTTATGGTGAATTCTGTCCAGATAGTTATATTTTTGATAATTTTGATACTGACATTTTATCTAAAATTTATCAAAGACAAGCTAAATTAAATGAAGATAATTCTAAAAGAAAGAAGGAAGGGAAAAAACAAAAGGATGATAGTTTAATGTTAATTATGGATGATTGTATGTCTAGTAAAGGGGAATGGTTAAAGGACCCTCAAGTATTAGAATTATTTTTTAATGGAAGACACCACCATATATCATTTATTTTAACTATGCAATTCTCTTTGGGAATTCCACCTGAATTAAGAAGTAACTTTGATTATATTTTTTTATTGGCAGAAGATTTTACTAACAATAGAAAAAGATTGTATGAACACTACGCTGGAATGTTTCCAACTTTAGCTGTTTTTGAACAAGTTTTTGGTGAAATCACCGAAAATTATGGAGTTATGGTTATTGATAACCGTGTACATTCTAAAAATATAGCTGATAAAGTTTATTGGTATAAAGCAAAAGATGTACCTGATTTTACAGTAGGTTCTCCTAAATATAAAAGATACCATAAAGAACACTTTGATAGGGAATGGAATAAAAGATTGCCTATTTTTGACCCAGGCTTAGCATTGGCCAAAAAGAGAAATAATATTAAATTAGTTGTTGAAAAAATTAGAAATTAAATACTAGTGCTAGCACCAGCACCATATTGTTCCTTCATCTTATCAATTCCAATTTTATCGGAAAGTTCTTTTTCTTTTTCTGTTACTTCAGCTTTCTTTGTCATCAACTTCTCAATTTGTTTTTCTAGTTCTAATAATTTATTTTCGTAAGATAATTTATTGGATGCACTTGTCTCATTTTCTATAGTCTTCTTTAGTTCATCTTTTTCAGTTGTTTTATTAACCAAACTCTCTTGTAGATTTTTATTAATTAATTCATATTTTCTATATTCGTGAAACATTTGAGCCTTCTTCTCATTCTCTTTTTTGGCTTTCATAGTTTCATTCAATTTATCGTTAGAATATTCAGATTCACCAGCTTCTTGAGAGTCTGCATCAGGATTAAAAGGACACCATTTATATAATTCTCCTACTAACAAACTAAATTTATCGTTAATATCTCTTAATGCTTTAGAATGGTCATTTGCATCTGATTCTTTATCGAAACACCCACTAATTTTAATACCTACCAATGTTTTGTTTTCTTCTGTCAAAAATGAAATACAATACCAATTTTGTCCATCTACTTTTTCTGTAGTTCTTTTAACTGTGCCTTCAAAAACAAAGGGTTTATTTTGATTTTCAACTGTATTATCTTCAGGAATTACTTGTTGGTCTGGTACAATATTTTTTAGTTTTTCGTCATATTCTTTTTCTTTATCTTCATTCTCTTTAATTTTATCGTTATAAGATTTAATTGATTCTTCAAATATTTTAATCTGTTCCTTTTTCTTTTCAATATCTTTTTCATTAGTAAGTTCTCTCAATTCTTCTTTCAATCTATTTAATTGTTCTTCTTTGAGTAAACAGTTCTCTCTTACATTTTTAGCAACCATACTATATTTTCTCTTTTCAAATTCCAGATTCTTTCTTTGAAAACTAATCAAATAATTTTTCATCATCAAATTTAATTGGTCGTTCAAATTACCTCGATTAGGAGTAGGGTCAAAAGCAACCCAAGCTCCTACTTCAGTACAAAAGTTAAAATGACCTCTGTTATCTCCTAATAAAGCAACTTGTTCTTGTGCTTCTTCAATAGTTTTGAAAGAAGCACTTACACGAATATATTTAACAGTTTTCTTATCATCACTTAACCAAAGAGACATACAGCAAAACTTTTGGTTATCTGGTATGATTGGGTCTTTTAGTAAATAATCAACTTCAGGCATTAAACATTAATAAATATTAATCTTTAAATTAAATTTGTGTTCATTTTATTTCTAGCATTAAAATCAGCGTAACCCATCCAGACACCATTGTCTCTAAACATAGTTTGATAAATTTGAGAAGGTCTATCTTGATCCAATAATTGTTTTCCATCGGTCATCTCGTTTTGTTTTACAATAGTACATTTATTATAACTTTTTGTTAAATTATAAGTTAATAAAATAGCACCAAAAAAGATAAGAATTACAGAGATATTATGTATAATTTGATTCATTATACATAATTAGATTTTTTTATTTGAAAGATGAAATAAAATCCCAATTTAAATCATTACAAATCTTTTTCCAAATAACATCGTTTTCCATCAAGATATCTAGTTGTTTATGCAATGGGAAACAATCTAACAAATGGTCTAGTTCTAACAATTCACAAAACTTGTGTAAAACGAAAGAATATGATAAGAAATTTTTCCTATCATTTGGTTTATGTTTCATCCAAGGGTCTTGAATGAGTAAGAACATTTTAACGAACATTTTTTCCATATCTCTAGTTATTTTAGGCGGAGGTAATCCAGATAATTTATTAATAATATAATGAATATGTTCATATAAATTATTATATTTAAGCTTTTTAAGAATTTCTCTCATCTTGGAGCGATTTAATGTAGATAAATCATTAATTCTCTTTCTATTTAATTCTTCAATAATATCTCTATAAATTTGGTCATCAATTTCAGGAGATTGTTTAGCTTGAAATGCATTTAGCCATTCTCTGAACCTATTTAATCTTTTATAAGGAGAATAGTCTTTGATTTTAACATCTTCATCTAATATAATTACTTCCATATCACCACATTCTTGACAGATATAAGAAGATTCTGCAATATTTAAAATCTTTTCAATATTGCATTCCAAACATATTTTAATTCTTTTGGAGCCATCATCCAAATTAACTCTAATCCCTTCGGTAATTTGACAATATTTTTCAAATAATTCTGATTTGTTTTTTCCTGTTTTAGGAGTTTCAACATTTACATTTTTTTTAGATAGAAAACTTAATATATTTTTTGATTCTTTCTTTTCATTATCATTATCTCTAATATTATAATAGGAATATAGTAAATCACCAGTTGTATCATAATAGTCCATTTCTTTGAAATTATTTTTTAAGGAAAATAATTTTTTTTCAGTAATTTCTTTATGATCTAATAATTCTGCTCGTCTGCTTTGTTCTACATTGGTAAATTTATCTCTTATTTTATCTAATTCACTAATTTCAATATTGATATTTGTCAATGAGTCTTCCAAGGAATTAATATTTTCTTTTTCACTTTCAAATTCTTTTATCTTGATTCTATGTTTATTTTCAAGAGTGGATATTTTTTTAATGTCCGTTGCTTTAGACATATATCAATACTTATGAAAAATACTTTATATATTTTTATTATAAAATATATAATTTATTTAAAAAATCTCTAAAAATATTATAAATTTTTGAATTTTAGTATAGATTTTTACTAAACTCAGTAAAAAAATATTAAAAATAAATTTTTAAATTTTTTTCTGATATAAAGTATATAATCTATGGGTGGAGGTTTAATGCAACTCGTCGCTTACGGCGCACAAGACGTTTATTTAACAGGTAATCCTCAAATTACTTTCTTCAAAGTTGTCTATCGTAGACACACTAACTTCGCTGTTGAACCTATTCAACAAGTATGGAATGGCAGTGCTGAATTCGGCCGCACTGTAACTGCTACTTTGAACAGAAATGGTGACTTAATCACCAACATGTACTCTGTAGTACAACTCTCTGGTGGTGACGGTACTGAATTAAATGGAAATGCAACTCTTGATGGCACAACCGCCACTGATGTAGCCTGGGCTTACGTCAGACGCTTAGGTTATGCCATGATCGCAGAAACCAAAGTAGAAATCGGTGGCTCTAAAATCGATGAACAATACGGTGACTGGTTAAACATTTGGTATGAATTAAGCCACAAAGTAGGACAAGAAAGAGGTCACGCCGCAATGATTGGCGATTCCCCTGCCTACAACAAATTCTCCGTAATTAAAGAAGGTACTAACTTGTACATTCCTTTGATCTACTGGTTCAACAGATTCAACGGATTAGCCTTACCTTTAATTGCTCTCCAATACCACGATGTCCGTGTAACCATCCAATACGCTCCCCTCGCCAACTGCATTAACTTTAATGTAAACAGTGCCAACTCCCCTGGAGCTGCTTCTCTCGGAATTACCATGGAAGACAACTACTTGTTGATCGACTATGTATACCTCGATTCCGAAGAAAGAAAGAGATTCGCCCAAGCCAGCCACGAATATTTGATTGAACAATTACAATTCACTGGCTCTGAATCTTTAACCAGCACCAACAGCAAATACAGACTCAACTTTAACCACCCCAGCAAATACTTGATCTGGGTAGCTCACTTGGACCCCTACGTAAACGCTAACGACTGGTTAGCCTACTCCCCTACCAGTGACTGGTCCGAAGCTTTGGAAACCGCTGCTAAATTAGTCTACCTTCAAACCAGACAATACTTGAGAGAAGTTACTGACGAAAATGGCTTTACCTACTTTACCGTTGACGCATCCGGTAATGGTGCAGCTGAAGCAGCAGATGTCTCCAACTCTTCTTATTGGTATTACTTGTTAGACAAAGTAGAAGGTCAATTAGTTTTCACTGGTGAAGAATACGGTAACGGTTACCAATTCACCCCTACTTCTTACCCCGCTACCCTCGATAACGTAGTACTCACCAAAAATACCTTGAATGTCGTTGATCTTTCTAACACTGTTGCCACTTTAGTAGATGATTTACAATACATTGATTTTGATGATGCAACCGCAGTTGACTTCTTGACTGCTGATTATGCCGACACCCACGTTGCAAACGTACAAGATGCATTTAACTATGGTCTCTGGGTAGATGGCAGTGTCAACCCTGTAGGATTGGCCAAACTCCAATTGAACGGACACGACAGATTCCAAGAAAGAGACGGTAACTACTTTAACTACGTACAACCTTACCAACACTTCTCCAACACCCCTGCTGATGGTATTAACGTATACAGCTTTGCACTCAAACCCGAAGACCACCAACCTTCCGGCACTTGCAACTTCTCTCGTATCGATAACGCCACCCTCAATGTAACCCTTGTAGGTAACAACAGTGTACCTTCTTACGGAGGTGCTTACGGTGAAGGTAACTTCTCCCCTCTCGGAGATATCTTCGCTGGATCCAACGACTCCACTTTGAATATCTACACTGTAAACTACAACGTATTGAGAGTAATGTCTGGTATGGCTGGCACCGCTTATTCCAATTAAAAAGTTTATATTTATATTTTTTCACATCAATTTTACATCAATCTAACTTTTTAAGTCTATATTTATTTATAAACTTAAAAATTGTAAATTTCACTCTAAAGATTAAATTCTAATATAATTAATGAAATGTAAATTTGTTTTTAATACTAAAGAAACTTGTCAGAATGATCTTATAATAGGGAAAAATTTTTGTAAACCACATTTGTATTATGAAGGAAAATTAGATATAAATAACTTTAAATGGTGTGATATTCATAAAATGAAACCATTGATATACAATGAAGAAAAAATTCTACATTGCAAACTATGTGATAAAAAATCATTAATAAAATTATGCAAAGGTAAAAGTCAAAAGGAAGAACCGTGTACTTTTAAAGCATTAGAAGGTGATGAATATTGTAAATTACATCAAAGTTATAAAAAATGGACAATTTTAAATGATAAAGGAAAAATTATTTGTAATAATTGGATTAGAGGGTGTTGGAATGAAATTGACAATACTTATGTGAGATGTTTAGATTGCAGACAAGATGAAAGAACAAGAGAAAAAAAATTAAGGAATAAAAAAGAAGAAACTGCAAAAATCTTTAATTCAAATAATTCAAAAGAAAAAATGTGCAAAGATTGTAATAAAACAGTAATTCAATTATTTAATAAATGTTGTTATGAATGCTATAAAGTAAAATTAAGTTCAAATAGAAATAGAAATGAAAGAGATAGATATGTAGTTAAATTATATGAATGTAAGAAAGGTGCATTAAATAGAAAATATTCTTGGAATTTAGAAGATGATTATGCAATTGGATTAATGAAAAATCAATGTTATTATTGTTTTGATAATAATATTATAAATGGTATTGATAGAGTAGATAATAATAGAGGTTATGAAAAAGATAATTGTGTAACTTGTTGCTTTCAATGTAATAATATGAAAGGTATTAAAAATAAAGACGAATTTTTTAGTATTTGTGAACATATAGCAACTTATCAAAAATTATACAATGGAAAATTAAATAATAAATTATTTATCGCATCTACTTCTTCTGATTATACAAAGTACAAATATTATTCTAAAAAAAGAGGAATTATATTCAATCTTGATAAAACATATTTTGATAAATTGTTAAAAGATAAATGTAATTATTGTGGATTAGATAAATCAAATGGTGTTGATAGAATTAATTCAAGTAAATCATATTCAATAGATAATTGTGTATCTTGTTGTAGGACTTGTAATTTTATGAAATTAGATTTTTCACAAGACCAATTTATTGAAAAATGTTTAGCAATAACATTTAAAAGAGAAGGCATTTATTATAAATCAGAAAATTTAGATAGTGAAAAAGATAAATTAATAAAAATGTTTAAAAATATAGAATTTGTTACAGAAACTAACAATGATGAATTTATATATAAAAATTCTGATGATTTTTATAAAAAAATGATTTGGAATGGTAATATTACAGATTTAAAAAAAATAAAACCAAAATTAATTTTTGCAGAAACTGATGAATTATTAGACATTTGGTTGCATTATAGGAATAAAATATCTTCAATTCCATTTCAGAAATCAATGAGATTTGTAGGTAGAGTAATTCAGATTTTAGTTAAAGATGAAACAACTAATAAATATTTAGGTATAATGAGTTTAAATTCAGATTTATTACATTTAGAAGACAGAGATGATTATATTAAATGGACAAACGAACAAAGAGTTTTAAATAAAAAAATTAATTATTTAATGAATTTATCAACTTGTGTTCCTCTTCAACCATTTGGATTTAATTTTAATGGTGGTAAATTATTGTCTAAACTAGCTTTCTCAAAAGAAATAGCTGATTATTATTATGCAAAATATAATCAAAAAATATTAGGAATTACAACAACTGGATTTCACGGTAAATCTGTACAATATGATAGATTGAAAGAATTTAAATTTGTTGGTTTTACTAAAGGGTATTCAACTTATAAAATACCTGCTGAATTAGTTGAACAATGTAGAATTTATCTGATGAGCAAAAGTATTAATTATTCACATAAACTACATATATTAAACAAAACAATTCAGGATTTAGGACTTGATAAAAATGATTATATGATTGATAATCCTAAAGGAATTTATTTTGGATTTTGTCATCCAAAAGCACAAGATTTTCTATGTGAAAAAATACAAGATTTAAAAGATTTTCAATTAAAAAATACAAATGAAATATTTAATGAATGGTTAGATAGATGGGGTGAAAATAGATATAATAATTTAATAAAAAATAATAATTTTAAATTAGAAATTGAAATGAAGATTCCAATTGAAAAACCTATTAAAAAAGAAGAAAATAAAAACCTAGATTATAAAAAGATTTATAAAGAAAAGAAGGACTATTTTAAAAAATATTATAATGAAAAGAAAGAAGCTATCAATAAAAATAAAATTATTCCAAATGATAAAATAATTATGCCTACTAATTTTACATTATATGAAGAAAAAGGTAAATATTATCTGCAATATACAAAATCATCAAAAGAAGATAGAAAATCAGCAAAAAAAATAGTTAGAACTAATAATTTAAAAAATGAACTGGACGAGTTAATTGATATTTTAAAAAATAAATATCCCAATATTGTAATCGCTGATACGAAAATAATTAATCCACAACTATTTAAATTACCAGAAATAGAAATTGAAGAAGAAATTCCAGAAATTATAATTCAAGATAAAAAGAAACCAATTATGCCTGTAAATTTTTCTATTTGTAGAGTAAAAGATATAGATTATATTCAATTTTCAAAAAGAATAGAAACGACACTTTATCAATATAAGACTAAAATAAATTCTTATAATATTCAATCAGAATTAAATAAGTTTATAGATTATCTGAAGACAACATATAATCTTACTATAGAAGAAGGAAAAGTAGAAAATAAAGATAATTGGAAAACAACAAATAAAATTAAGAAATCCCTCACCGTCTAACCCCCAAATAAATCACCCCAATCACCAACACCATAATTACGAAATACCCAGTCCAATCTATCTCTCCTAAATCAGTAAAAGCCTCTCTACTAAATTGAATATCTGAAGTAAATTGAGATTGATCCTCAGAAACAGGAGATAAAATTAATCTCTCATCTTTTTTTAATGCTACAACCTTTAGATTTTTGAAAGCCTTTGGAAATTCTGTATCAATTTGTTGAGTAAGAGGAAATAATTCAATTAAATTTTTAGCTGCTTTTTTATTAATTATATAACCAAATAATCCCCAAATTTTTTCAGGAATATCATAATGTTCATCAACCTTAGTATCAAATTTAATATGATACCCTAAATATAAAATATCAAACTCTTTTATATTTTTTAATTTATTTTCTAATTTTTCCATAAAGTTATCTACTACTGTAATATCATCTTCCAAAATTAAAACATAATCATCATCACCGCATAATACTTTTTCATAAATCCATCTTTGAGATAAAGAAACACCCATCCCTCCTTTAGTCATTTTACTGGTGTTATTAATTAATTTTTTATTTGTAGTATCTGCAATAGCTTCTTTAGTAAATAAATTGCTTGGAATCAAATCTAAATCCAAGTTTTTCCCATACGCAGCATTAATTCTTTCAACTGGACCAGAAAAGTTAATTTTTTTAAGTTGGCTATCAACATTGTCTTTTCTATCTTTTCTATGGTCAAGGTTAATGTAATAAATTTTTTTAAACATTTCTACTATTAATATAAAGTACATAAAAATTTAAAACCTAGTTATAAATAATGTTTAAAAAAGTTATTTTATTATCTCTTTTACAATTTGTTTATTCAACAGTAACAAAATTTGTTGTATCTTCTTGTGGTGACAGTACTGATTTAATGCAAAATATTGTTTTGTCGGTTGAACCAAAATTACCTCAAACTGATTATACTTTATATCTAAATGGTGACTTGAGTCAAACTATTACTAGAGGAACTTCTAAATATGATATTACTTATAATTTTATTCCGATTAGCCCTACAACTGAAGATTTATGTACTGAAATTAGTACAAGTAACATAAGTTGTCCTTTATTAAATGGATTTCTATCATCTGAAAGTAAAGGCACAATTCCAATTGATTTAAGTGGTAGTTTAACTATTAAGAATCAATGGTTTAATAATGATCAGGTTAAGATTTTATGTATGAAATTTGATATTAAATTATAAAGTAAATAGTAAATTAAGTAAACTTAAAAAATTGAACAAAACTATGATTCTATTAATAACTATTAAGTTATGTTTCATTACGGTAAAAAATCAATTAATAATGTCTATGAAGATATTACTAATATAGGATTACTTCAAAATCAAATAAAAAACTATCCGGAACCTGTGACAAATTTGAATATTAGTATCGATGATATTGAATATTCAGATGATTTTGAAGTATCAATTCTAAGATTACTTCATATCATATTTGGTAAATTCAATACTATTGATATAACAAAATTGAAAGACAGAAATGAAGTATCTTCTTTTTTGACTAAGAATAATAAAATTAGAAACTACATTTCTGTTCGGCAAAGAATAGAATGGTGTAATTTACTAAACAATCGGTCTTTTTTTCAGTACAAGTATCAAAATAAATATAAACTACAACCAACTCTCAAAAATCTATATACCTTTTTTAAAGTTTTCTTCCCATCAGTAAAACTGAAAGAATTAATTAATTTTGAAAGTTTTAACAGTGGCTATTATACTTCTGATAAAATATATGAAGAAACAATTATTAAATTATACCTTGACGGGAATAATTTATATGATTGGAAAATATATCAATATTATGAGAATCTAAATAATTGTAAAGGAAAAATAATTACTGGATACTCTGAATTGAAATATTCTATTTATTTAGATAAATTTTATCATTAATTTTTTTATTGTCTTCTGCAAGTATAACTGTGACTTCCTCCTTCAGGGTATAAGCATTCGCCGTAACCAGGAGTATGATCAGTAGGATAAAAATTACCACCAATTACATTTTCACAATCATTTTGAGTGTATAATTTCATACCAGCTGATTCATATTGACCGTTTACAAAGCAAGAAGGATCGCCTCCAGTGACAGGAGGCCAATTAGATGTTCTTGCAACAAAAGCTTGACTTTGATCAGTACCATTTCCTAAATCAGCACATCTATCTGCACCACTTCTTCTGTTTAAGGGATAACCTCCATATTTAGGACCATAGTTGTATATATTAGAACCTCCTTTGGTAGAATTGCAAGGAGCTAAACAACTTCCATTTTGTACATCTTCAGGAGTTTGTGTCATTCCAGGAGGACAGGTATAACCTGAAGCAATACCAGGTAAATTCCATTTAGACATAAGATACATTTGAATTTGTTGAGTTTGAGCTGGAGAAAGAGGAGAATTAAAAATAAGGAGTTCATAAATTACTCCTTTGAAGAAACGATCACCGCCAAATGTTTTATCAGTAGAAAGTGTCAATGGACCGCTTCCGCCGTTTGCAACAACAAAATTTACTAATGCCATTTTAGTAAAATCATATTTAACACTGGTAGGTTGACCATTTACAATATAACCAGTATCAGGAGCAAAATCTTGTTGATTACTATCTCCAAATTTATTTCTAGGATTCCAACGGAAAGCATGATCTTTTTGTGCAAAACTTAAAATATAATCAAAATCATCATTTTTGTTAAATACATTACCAACAAAGAAAACAGTTGTATCCTTATTAGTGGTTACTGGTGCAGAGGAAATCATAACTTGTTTAGAAGTAAAAGTAATTCCAGAATTAATGTTTTTATAGGAAGGAGGAACGAAAGTTGGTGCGACTCTAAAATTATTAGAGTTACCGGATTTATCCGCCCAAGAAGATACATTTCCACTGGATAAAGCTATAGTTGATTCATCTGCAGAATCCAACCAAAGAAGCAGTCCTCCAATAGTAGATGGATTAAATGCATCGGTTGGTACTCTCGCTTTTTTAACAGGTACAGGTACGGGTACAGGTGCAGGTACGGGTACAGGTGCATTGGCAGAAGTAACAACAATTGATTTGATATTATCATTAGCCCAACCTCCTTCATCGCAGAAAACAAAGGCTTCATTTTCGTTAATTACTTTACTTCTTCCAGTTAGATCACCATTGTAAATAGTTGCTTTAAAACCAGTAGGTACAAAAATATAACTTGCATCTGGGGGATAATCAACTCCTGCTTTAAAAGTACCAGCACCTATTAAATTCTTAGCCCAACCAGCTTTATCACAATGTTGATATACTGTTACAGAAGTAGGAATAGGTGGTGTTACTACACGTGTAGGTACAGGTGGGAGTGGAACTGAAGTTAATTTATAAGCTAAGAAAGCTCCTAATGTTTCTTTAACACCAGTCAAAGGTTGATTGAGGGTAACTGTGTATCCAGGTACATATGGGTTACCAGGCATTGTGCTTGTTTTTTCTACATTAGTAACTCTTGTACCAGGTTGAACAAATGGACCCTCAATTATTGAACCAATAGTTGGTAAAGGAGAAGTAACTTGACCTTGTTGTGCTGACCTATCTGAGCCAGCTACAGGAGTACGACTATCAAAAAAGATTTGAGTAAAATCAGGACTGTAACGACTCAAAAATTGTCCAGTAGCATTGTAACCATTATTAGTAATAAGAGTTATACTAGGAGTATCAATGTATACACCATCTTTTATTGGAGTGGAAGCTGTGTTTTGAAAACCTTCCATACTTTGTTGAGGATTACATAAATAACCATATACTTCATCAGGATTTTGAGAGTTATACATTGGAGCGCAACTTATATTTCTATTTTTAAGTTTAAAGTTGAATGACATATATAAATATAAGTATAAAAAAATTTTTATATTTTTTATATTAATATTTTTAAATTAATTAAATTATTCGCTTTTTCTAAACTAATAGGATAATAGGTATTCTAACTTTATCAAACAGATGTAACAACAATTGATCTAATATTATCATTAGCCCAACTACCTTCATCACAGAAAACGAAGGCTTCATTTTGGTTAATTACTTTACTTCTTCCAGTTTGATCACCGGTGTAAATAGTTGCTCTAAAACCAGGAGGTACAAAAATATAACTTGCATCTGAGGGGAAATCGGTTCCTGCTTTAAAAACACGAGCACCTATTAAACTCTTTGCCCATCCAGCTTTATCGCAATGTTGATATACTGTTACAGAAGTGGGAATAGGTGGACCTACAGGATTTAATGATATCCAATTAGGATTTGCAAGAGGAGCATATCCAGCGCCTCCGATAAATTCTTTCAATCTATAACCAGTTCCATTTAAAGTTACAGTATTTCCAGCATCGTATAATATATCATTACTATATGGTTGGCCATCTTTATAATTTAATGCAGGATTACTTAAATTATCCCAGTTTTGAGGTTTATTAGATGGTGCATAACCAGCTGCACCAATAAATCTATTTAAACGATATAAACTTCCATTGAATTTAACTTGGTCACCTTCCTTGTATGTAACACCGTTGTCATAATTACTTGGGGGTGCAGGTACAACGACAGGATTTAATGATACCCAATTAGGATTTGCAAGAGGAGCATATCCAGCGCCTCCGATAAATTCTTTCAATCTATAACCAGTTCCATTTAAAGTTACAGTATTTCCAGCATCGTATAATATATCATTACTATATGGTTGGCCATCTTTATAATTTAATGCAGGATTACTTAAATTATCCCAGTTTTGAGGTTTATTAGATGGTGCATAACCAGCTGCACCAATAAATCTATTTAAACGATATAAACTTCCATTGAATGTAACTTGGTCACCTTCTTTGTATGTAACACCATTGTCATAATTAGGATTTAATGACACCCAATTAGGATTTGCAAGAGGAGCATATCCGGCACCTCCAATAAATTCTTTCAATTTATAAGTAGTTCCATTTAAAGTTACAGTATTTCCTGCATCGTATAATATATCATTACTATATGGTTGTCCATCTTTATAATTTAATGCAGGATTAGTTAAATTATCCCAGTTTTGAGGTTTATTAGATGGAGCATAACCAGCTGCACCGATAAATCTATTTAAACGATATAAGCTTCCATTGAAACTAACTTGGTCACCTTCCTTGTATGTAACACCGTTGTCATAAGTATTTGATGGTGGAGCTACAACTTGAGCCTGAGCAGATGGAGGCCAAGTATTGCTTCTATTCTTCCAAGCACCACTTTGATCACTACCATTTCTTAAATCTACACATCTTGTTTGAGCAGGTCTTCTATTTGTAGGATATCCACCATATTTAGGTCCGTAATTAAATGTATCACAACCAGTTCTACACAATCCGTTTTGAGAATCTTCTGCTACTTGATTCCATCCTTCTGGGCAAGTATAAGTTGTATTTTGAAAACCTTCCATACTTCCTTGTTGAGGATTACATAAGTAACCATATATTTCATCGGGGTTTTGAGAGTTATACATTGGTGCACAGGTTACATTCTTATTTTTTAGTCTAAAGTTGAATGACATATATAAATATAAGGATAAAAAAATTTATATTTTTTATTTATATTCTAATAAATTTACCTTTTCTTGCCAAATTACTACACATTTTTCTAAATAAAATAATACTACATATCCAAAGCATCCCCATAATAATGATTGAAATAGTCTGTCAAATTCATTCATATAATAATTCAAATAAATAATATAATTAGCAAAAATTAAAATACCTAATTTAATTAGAGGTTTATTTAATGCAGGTATTAAATTAGTCATAACTATTATTGATATATTTGTACCCATTGTAATTGTAAAATTGTAATTCATTATATTAATATATTTTTTATTTTATAGTCAATAACACTGCGTAAAAAAAATGAATAAAGATTTATTTATTAATAATAGTAATATATCATATGAAAAGAAGTATTAATATCGGAAAAATGATTGTGTTTCCTTATGAATCATATTCAAATTATATAAATCTACCTGCTAGATGTCTGGAAAGATTATCTAATTTGCATATGAGCAATACTTATTTTTTTGAACTAAAATCAGAATCAAAAGAACTAGTTTATGTAGGAGTAAAAGAATTTATTAGTACTGATGATTGTGTTGAAGTACCTTGTTGGTTATCTGAACACTTACAAACTGATTATGCAAACATAACATTGATAAAAAATATTCCAAAAGGAGAATATATTAAAATTGAACCACTAGAAGAAGAGTTTTTTTCATTACCTGACAATGATAAATTAGTAGAATACGAATTATCTAAATATTGTTTACTTCAATTGAATCAAATTATTCCTATGCAAATTTTTGATAAAGTTTATAAATTTAAGATTATAGAAATTAAAGACCACGATTTGATAGATATTCTAAATATTGATTTGAATGTAGATTTTAATAATAAATTTTTTAAAGAACCAGAAATTAATTATCCAGATTTAAATAAAGAAATAGCCTCGATAATTCAAGAAAAACCAGACGTAATCCACGATACAGAACAAATTTTTAATGGAGAAAAACCAGAAAATATTCCAGTTGAGCCTATCGTTTTTCCCGACCGTGATAAGCTCAGAGAAGCTAGGTTAAAGTTTTATACTAAAAAAGAAGTAATAAAAGCTCCGGAACTACTAAAAACATCTCAAGAACTAGAACCTGTTCCAGAAGAATCAATAAAAGCTCCAGAACAAACAAAAACTCCTGAACAACCAGAACAAACAAAAACTTCTGAACAACCAGAAAAACCAGAACAACCATCAGAAAAGCTAGAAGAGCCTATTCCCCCAATTAAAATTAAACGGAAATACACTAAAAAGAAAAAAATTTGATTTAAATATTCATTAATAAACATATGATATATTCAATGGATAATACCGAAAATAATGATAATATTCCCTTAGAAGATAATAATGAAGAACTAACATTTGATGAGATGTATCCAGATGACGAGCTAGATGAAGAAACCTTAAATCTTATTTATAATACCAATGTAGTTGAAATTGATTTTACTACAGATAATAAAGAAAAAAAAGAAAAAAAAGAAAAGAAAGAAAAACAGATTGAAATTTCTCTAGATGAATTAGTAGAGAAAAATAAAACGAGTGCTTGGGTTAGTGTAAGAACCAAGGATAAGAAAACTGATAAAACAATATTAGCGAAAATGAAAGAACCAAGATTTAAATTTAATCCTCGTTTACCACCTTATAATATGATTCATAAAAGTTATAATGATGAAATTACTAATATGAAATCTACGGATGAAACACTTTTTCCTAAATTATTATAACTTGTGATATTT
>Ga0214921_10006084_pt1 | contig 16707 bp, 16 predicted proteins | sample LL1505_MetaG_FD_177992 | JGI IMG/M metagenome (GOLD analysis project Ga0214921, IMG submission 177992) | Freshwater microbial communities from Lake Lanier, Atlanta, Georgia, United States - LL-1505 | ecosystem: Environmental > Aquatic > Freshwater > Lake | place: USA: Georgia | collected...
ATGGCCTTATTCTCTCACGGCAAAAAGGGCGTATTTACCCGCGTAAATTCGAGGTGACTAACCCCATAAATGACTGGTATTATTAGCCTCTAACGAAGGGCTACACATGACATTTAAGGTCGGCGAAACCGTTGTTTATCCTCATCACGGAGCAGCACTTATCGAAGCCATCGAAACTCGAGTAATTAAAGGCGAAGAGAAGACCTACCTCGTTCTAAAGGTTGCACAAGGCGACCTCACAGTTCGCGTTCCAGCAGAAAATGTTGATCTTGTTGGCGTTCGCGATGTTGTCGATAGCGCAGGCCTAGATCGTGTATTTAATGTTTTGCGTCAGCCATATACAGAAGAACCAACAAACTGGTCACGTCGTTACAAGGCAAACCTAGAAAAGTTAGCATCCGGAGATGTAATCAAAGTTGCTGAAGTTGTACGCGATCTTTATCGCCGCGATCTAGATCGTGGACTATCAGCTGGTGAAAAGCGCATGCTTGCAAAAGCAAAGCAGATTTTGATTTCAGAGCTCGCACTTGCAGAGCGCACTGATGAAGAAAAAGCAGCAGTCATCCTCGATGAGGTTCTCGCTTCTTAATTTGGTTTAAATCTTAAAAAGTATTTGGGGAAACAAATGAGCCAGTGTGCGGCCATCATTGCAGCCGCTGGCAGTGGCGAAAGATTTGGTGCCACACTTCCTAAGGCACTTATCTCTCTAGGCAACCGCACTCTTATCGAACACGCTATTGCATCCCTTGCCCCAATTGCATCTGAAATAGTTATTTGTGCACCAGCAGGTTACGAAAAGCAAATTCAAGATCTAGTTGGAGATGACATAACTGTCGTAACGGGTGGCACAACACGATCAGATAGCGTGCGAGCAGGAATCGCAGCCCTTAGCGGTGCGCATAAATATGTTTTAGTTCATGATGCTGCGCGTGCACTTGCGACAACCGATTTAGCAACGCGAGTTTTAACTGCTCTTGAAAAAGGCGAATCAGCAGTAATCCCAGGCCTTGAATTAATCGATACTGTTAAAAGCATTGATGCATCGGGCCATGTCACTGCTACCCCTGATCGCGCATCGCTGCGACGCGTGCAAACCCCACAAGGTTTTGATCTTGATGTTCTAAAGAAAGCGCATGTAAGCGGCGCACAGGCAACAGATGATGGCGCACTTGTTGAAGTTATTGGTCACAAAGTTTTAATAATTCCCGGAGAAGAACGGGCACTCAAAATTACAACTCCAGCAGATCTTGCAACAGCGCTTTCAATTCTTGGCACATCGTCTGAATTTAGAACGGGTGTCGGTGTTGATGCACATGCATTTGCCGAAGGTCGCGAACTCTGGCTTGCAGGTCTGCATTGGCCAGATGAAATTGGCGTTGATGGTCACTCTGATGGGGACGTTGCGGCGCACGCTATTTGTGATTCGTTATTTGCAGCAGCACAGCTGGGAGATCTCGGAAGCAATTTTGGAACAGATAAGCCAGAGTATTCAGGCGCATCTGGTCTGACTCTCCTAAAAGAGACAGTACAAAAAATTTCGACAGCCGGTTACTCAATTTCAAATGTTACGGTGCAAATAATTGGCAATCGTCCAAAACTTGCAGGACGCAGAAGTGAAGCAATCTCAACACTTTCGGCCGCACTTGGCGGTGCCGATGTTTCAGTTCTTGCAACAACAACTGATGGCATGGGTTTAACTGGTGAAGGTCGCGGTATCGCAGCCATCGCGTCAGCTCTGCTCGTTAAGCAAGGGTAGAATTGCCTAATGAGTTCGCTACATTTGTATGACACTTTGACGCGAACCACCGCACCATTTAAGCCACTCAAAGCTGGCGAAGCATCAATTTATCTCTGCGGTGCAACTGTGCAAGCACCTCCACATATTGGCCACGTTCGTAGCGGAGTTAATTTTGATATTTTGCGCCGTTGGCTTACCAAAAGTGGTTATAACGTAACTTTTATTCGCAACGTCACAGATATTGATGACAAAATTTTGCACAAAGCTGTTCATGAAGCTGCGCCGTGGTGGGCAGTTGCAATGAAATACGAGCGAGCATTCTCTGATGCATACGCTGCATTAAACGTGATGCCGCCAACATACGAACCTCGAGCAACGGGACACATCACTCAGATGATTGATCTCATGCAAAAGTTGATCGAACGTGGCGCCGCATATGCTCCTGGCAATGGCGATGTTTATTTAGAAGTTCGCAAGTTGACTAGCTACCTCACTCTTTCTCGTCAAAAACTCGATGATTTACAACCAGCTGCTGATGCAGATGAAACGTACAAAAAAGATCCACGTGATTTTGCATTATGGAAAGCAGCAAAACCTGGAGATCCATCATGGCCAACTCCGTGGGGTGCTGGTCGACCAGGATGGCACCTTGAGTGTTCAGCGATGGCGCACACTTACTTGGGTGAAGCATTTGATATTCACGGCGGTGGTTTGGATTTAGTTTTCCCACACCACGAAAATGAAATTGCTCAATCCGAAGCTGCTGGATATCCATTTGCAAAGTTATGGATGCATAACGCATGGGTCACAGCTTCTGGTGAAAAAATGAGTAAATCACTCGGTAACTCATTGCAGGTTGCAGAGTTACTCAAGAGCGTTCGCGGAATCGAATTACGTTGGTATCTCGGTGGTGCGCACTATCGCTCAATGCTCGAATTTTCTAAGGGAGCACTCGAAGAGTCAGCGACTGCATTTAGACGAATCGAATCATTCTTACAACGTTCTGTAGATATTCTTGGTGTTGAGCCAACCCCAGTTGTAAATGCTTCATTTACTGATGCAATGAATGATGATTTAGCAGTACCAACTGCACTTGCTGGAATCTCTGAGTCACTTCGTTTAGGAAATACAGCTATTACAGATGGCGATAAAAAAGCGATTGCACAGCATGCTAATGAAATCCGTGGAGCTCTAGACGTCCTTGGATGCGATCCATTTGACTCTGTATTTGCTCAATCTGGTGCTACAGATTTAACTGCGGCCCTCGATGGAACAATTAAACTTGCTCTAGAACAACGCGCAGCAGCTCGTGAACGTAAAGATTTCGCCGCTTCTGATGCAATTCGTGATGGTTTAGCTGCACTAGGAATTTCAATTGAAGATACTGCACAAGGGCCACGTTGGTCGATGACACATCCTGCAACACCAACAGAAGGCAGCAAATAAATGGCCGGCAACTCAGAACGCAAAGGCGCAGTACGCGGATCTAAAAAAGGTCCATCAGGTGGAACCGGTGGTAATAACAAACGACGTCTTTCAGGTAAAGGTCCAACACCAAAAGCAGAAGACCGCCCATATCACGCAGCCGCTAAACGAAAGAAAGCTGCAGAAAAACGCACACCATCTTCTGGCGCGCGCTCTGCTCGTATCGAAAAACCAAAGGGCGAAATTGTTTCAGGTCGCAATGCAGTTCTCGAAGCACTTCGTGCAGCAGTTCCTGCAACAGAGTTAATGGTTGCTCGCAGCATCGATGTTGATGATCGTGTTGCAGAATCTCTACAACTTGCGCTGCACCATGGATTGCCTATTCGCGAAGTGCACCGCGCAGAAATCGAAGGAATCTCTGCAAATAGCCAAGGAATAATTCTTGCGATTAAGCCATACCAATACTCGTCATTTCAAGAAATTAGCGAACGCGCAAAACATCCTGCATTGATAGTTGCACTCGATGGTGTGACAGATCCACGTAACTTAGGTGCAATTATTCGTAGCGCCGCAGCATTTGGTGTTGCAGGAGTTGTGATGACAGAGCGTCGCGCGGCTGCAATGACGGCGTCAGCTTGGAAATCTTCAGCTGGCGCTGCGGCTCGTATTCCTGTTGCACAAGTAACAAATATGGCTCGCACCATTGAAGATGCAAAGAAGATGGGATGTTTTGTCGTCGGCCTAGATGGCGAATCAGATGTCACGCTTTCAGAGATGAAAGTTGCGACAGAGCCACTCATGATTGTTGTTGGTAGCGAAGGAAAAGGTCTCTCAAGACTTGTGCGTGAAAAGTGCGACCTTGTAGTTTCCATACCCATGAACGCCGCAACAGAGTCACTTAATGCAAGCGTTGCTACTTCAATTGCACTCTTTTGGGTGGATGAGGCTCGTAGAAAGAATTAAGTAGATGAGTTACTCACGATTTATAGTCCTTGGCGACTCATTTTCAGAAGGAATGAGTGATGAAATAATCAATGGAAATTATCGTGGCTGGGCTGATCGCGTTGCAGATGTTCTTGCTATGCAAAATCCGGATTTTAAATACGCAAACTTTGCGATTCGTGGAAAATTAGTGCAGCAAGTTCATGATGATCAAATTCCACACGCACTCCCTCTCATTGAAGGTCCGCACACTCTTGTCTCATTTCATGCGGGGGCAAACGATGCCTTGCGACCAAATTATGACCCCGAACGCGTGCGAGCCACATACACAGCCGCTGTAGAAAAACTGGTCAATGCAGGTGCAACAGTTATTTTGTTTACCGTTCTAGAAAAGCACGGCAAAGGCGGCAAAGCATCGGCGGTGTGGAAAGAGCGGTTTAGCAAATTTAACAAAATTGTCTTTAGCATGGCCAATAAACCAAATGTCATCATCATGGATGCATTTATGGATCCAGAAGCTGCAAGTCCTCATATGTTGGCGTTTGATCGTTTGCACTTAAATTCAATTGGACATTACAGAGTTGCTCAAGCAGTTCTTGAAAGAATTGGTGCTCCATTTGATCCAAGTTGGAAAGATCCAATTGTGCATCCAAAGAAGAAATCGTGGGTCACACGTAAAGCAATTGCAGTTTTATGGTTTATAACTTTTGCATTGCCCTGGATCTGGCGCAGAATTCGTGGGCGCTCATCTGGCGATGGTCGAAGCGGTAAGTACACTTCGCTGACACCGTGGCCAATTCGATAGGCGTATCAAGGGCCGCTGTTCATCTAATTTAAGGCTGATATCATTAGTTCTTTCCCTACTGTTCACATAGAAAAACGAGAATTACCTCATGCTTCCCGCATCACGCCAGATTGAAAGAGAGATTAGTTGGCTTTCATTCAACGAACGCGTCCTTGATTTAGCAGCGGATCCGTCAACTCCACTACTTGAACGCGCTCGGTTCTTGGCAATTTTCTCATCGAATTTGGATGAGTTTTATATGGTGCGGGTTGCATCTGTTTTAAGCAATCTTGAAGATGGCACTCCCATGACTTCAACTCCGGATGTCGAACCATCCGTCTTAATGAAAGAAATCTCGCGCCGAACTCACGAATTAGTTTCTAGACAATCAAAAATTCTGAAGAATGAATTGTTACCTGAGATGAAAAAATCCGGAATCGAAATTGTAGATTGGCAAGATTTAGACTCTGAAGAACGCAAGTTCGTTTCAAAGATATTTACCGAAAGAATTTTTCCGGTTCTTACACCTTTAGCTGTTGATCCATCTCACCCATTTCCTTACATTTCTGGTCTTTCACTTAACCTTGCAGTCATTGTTAAGAACCCATCTAATGGAGCAGTTTTCTTTGCTCGAGTAAAAGTTCCACCAATTCTCAACCGATTCATGCCCGTTGGCCCGAGCAAAACGCATCGCTACATTCCCCTCGAGAGCGTCATTGCAACGCATCTTCAAGAGCTCTTTCCAGGGATGATTATCGAAGATCACTACACGTTTCGTGTAACAAGAAATCAAGATTTAGATATCGATGAAGAAGACTCTGAAAATTTACTGATCTCACTCGAACAAGAGTTACAGCGCCGAAGATTCGGCCCGCCAGTTCGTTTGGAAATTGAAGAGGGAATTGATTCCGCACGACTTGAAAGTCTGGCTGAACACTTACAAATCAATCCTGAAAATATTATTTCGGTACCAAATCCAATAGACCTCACAAGTCTTAATAAATTAGCTGACCTAGATTTTCCCGAACTAAAGTTTCCACCATTTAGATCAAGAACGGCTAAGTCACTCAAAGAAGTTGATACAGAAGATTCAGATATGTTCTTCTCAGCAATACGTCAGGGCGAAATTCTTCTTCACCACCCTTATGAATCCTTTACTTCCTCAGTTGTAAGTTTTCTCGAAAATGCAGCGAGAGACCCACATGTTCTGGCTATTAAACAAACTTTGTACAGAACTTCAGGTGATTCTCCAATTATCGAAGCACTGATTGAAGCTGCAGAAGCAGGAAAACAAGTGTTGGCTGTCATCGAAATTCGCGCACGCTTTGATGAGCAAGCAAATGTACGTTGGGCCAGAAAACTGGAATCCGTGGGTGTGCACGTTGTGTATGGATTAATGGGTCTAAAAACTCACGCAAAATTGTCTTTAGTCGTTCGCGACGAACCAACCGGCATTCGCAGCTACTGTCACATCGGAACTGGTAATTACAATCCAAAAACAGCTCGCATGTATGAAGATTTAGGCCTTCTCAGCAGCGATCAAGAGCTAACCGATGATTTGTCTAAATTGTTTAATCAACTCTCAGGCTTCGCTCCGCAATCTTCTTATGCTCGCCTATTGGTTGCACCACGCACTTTGCGCACAGGGCTAATAGAAAAAATTGATCAAGAAATTCAAAATACTAAAGACGGAATGCCATCTGGAATCCAACTCAAATTGAATTCACTTCTAGATGAAGAATTTGTTGAAAAACTTTATGAAGCATCACAGGCCGGAGTTTCAGTAAATCTTCTTATTCGAGGAATATGCGCATTAAAACCTGGGGTTCCGGGAATGTCAGAAAATATAAAAGTTCGTTCTATTTTGGGTCGATTTTTAGAGCACTCTCGCATTTTCCATTTCACTAATGCTGGTGAAGATGAGTATTGGATTGGAAGCGCAGATTTGATGGGACGAAATCTCAATCGACGAGTTGAAAGCCTTGTCCGAGTGGATAAGAAGGCGCACAAAGAGTATTTGCAAGAAATTCTTGATCAAGGATTATCTGATGAAATTTCTAGTTGGCATATGCAGGATGACAAGTGGATTAGATTTACTCAAAGCAAAGATGGCAAACCACTTAAGGAAATGCACTCTCTTTTAGCCAAACGATTTAAGAATGTGAAATAAGTAAAATGGCCAGCGATACTCCAATTATTCGAGCAGCAGGTGCTGTTTTGTGGCGCTATGCAAAGAATAAGAAAATCGAAATCGCTCTTGTCCATCGCCCACAGTACAACGATTGGTCACTTCCAAAAGGAAAAGTTGAAGATAAAGAGTCTCACATTGCCTGTGCTTACAGAGAAATAATTGAAGAGACCGGATACACACCAGTGTTTGGCCCAGAACTGGGAGAAGCTTTTTACAAAGTCGAAGAAGGAAAAAAAGTAGTCAAATATTGGTCTGCGCGTGCAATTGATGTACCTCCAACTGCAATTGATAAAAATGAAATAGATGAAGTTTTGTGGCTTGAAATTAAAGAGGCCAGAAAGAAATTAACTCTGGATGATGATCGAACAATTGTTGATTTCTTTGTCGAAGTTGGAGTTGATACGACTCCATTAGTCCTGCTTCGACATGCTAAGGCTCTCAAGCGCGATGATTGGAATGGCGATGATTCAGATCGTCCACTAGATAATTTGGGGCAACTTCAAGCAAAAAGATTATTGCCGCAATTTTTTCCTTACAATATTTCGGAAGTGCATTCTTCAGATGCCTACAGATGCATGCAGACTGTTGAAGATCTAAGCAGAGCTCTAAATCTCAACATGATTATCGCTTTGGATTTGAGCGAAGATGCATTTTCAAAAGATAAAGAAGCGGCGCTAGATTATGTTTCATCTTTGATGGTAGATACTAAAAATGTTCTCATTTGTAGCCACAACCCGATTTTGCCAAAAGTATTGAAAAAGCTAGTAGGGAAGAAATATTTCAAAGAATTAGATTCAAAGCTAGAACCAGCCCAGGCGTGGGTAATTCATCATAAGGATGGCGATGTTATTTCTGTTGATTGGGTTGACGCACCTATTGTCTAATTAGATCTTCATCCAATCGAGCCATTTGAGCACAATTCCCTCACGCAAAGCCCACGGACAAATCTCAACCTCATCGAGTTCTAATTTCGTTAAGGCACTGTAAGCAACGATTGCGCCAGCAACAATTTGTAGTGCGCGATTTGATGATACGCCAGGAAGTTCAGATCGATCCTTGTTATTCATTGCCAACAACTTTGGAATGGCTTTTTCAAGTGATGAAATGTTTAGTTGTCTAGGATCGTCTTTAAACCAATGTTCATTTAATCGGGCAAGTGTTCGAAAAGTTTTGCTCGTAGCAACAAAATGATCGGCGCGATGTTCTGTCAGCGTCGCTGGCATAGAATCAGATAGCGCTTCATCAATAAACTCTTGTAGCTTCTTTATTTCTTTAGAATTATACGGATCTGATTGTAAGAATTGTCTAGTTAATCGCGCTGCGCCAAGTGGAAGCGAAAGTGACTCATCTGGGTACTCATCATCGCCCACAGCCATTTCAAGTGAACCACCACCGATATCTAAAATCAGTAGACGTCCACTCGACCATCCAAGCCATCGACGAGCCGCCAAGAAAGTCATGGCAGCTTCTTCGGTGCCAGTAAGAATTTGTAATTCAATATTATGACGTTCGCTAATTTCTTTAATTACTGCTGCACCATTTGTTGCTTCACGAATTGCCGATGTTGCAAAGGCAACAATTTCCTCAGTTTGAAACTCTTTTGCATGCATCAATGCATCAGCAATTGCTTTATGTAACTGCTCGATACCCTGTGCGGAGATATTTCCGAGTTCATCTAAATAATCTGTTAAGCGAAGTTCTGTTTTTAAATTAGTTGTGGGTGTCGGTCTGGCTCCTGGATGTGCCTGCATAACCTGAAGGTGGATGGTGTTAGATCCAACGTCTAAGACACCAAGCAGCATTGCGCAAATCTACCGCTCACAAGGCCAGATGGCTTGATTTCTAGATTTTGTAATCTCCTGCCATAATTGCGCAGCACAAAAGGCCTCCCTAGCTCAGTGGTAGAGCAACGCACTTGTAATGCGTAGGTCGTCAGTTCAATCCTGACGGGGGGCTCATGGTTAAAACAAATTCACGTTGGGCTGGATATCTATTTATCGCGCTCGGCTTAATTAATTGGCGCTATCAAGACAGCAACCCAAACGCTACAACAAATAGTTTATTTTTGATCGCAGGGGGCGTACTTACATTAATTCTTGCTTTCACAAAACCTGGATTGACATGGCTATCTACCAAGGCGGGAAAAGTCATCGGATTAATTGCTGGCGCTGCACTTATTATTTTTTCTTTTATTAATTAATAAATTTTAAGTAATAAAAAACGGCCGCCAAGTCTGACTTGGTGGCCGTTTTTTATTAACGTATTAGTGTGTGTCTGCCATACCTTCAGCAACAGACTTCATCTTTGCAATCTTGTAGATTGTTAGACCGAATACGCACTTAGCAAGTACGTCTGCAACTGAGTAACCAATCTGGCGATACATAAATGCATCTGTACCAGTGATTCCTAGTAGTGGGAATAGATATGAAATTGGGTAAACGCCCCATGTACCGATGAGAAGAAGACGCAGACGACCTACTGTCGCTCCGACTCCTGCTGGTTGGCGATCAAGTGACTTACCAAGCTCTACGAACAATACGTAAAGGATGTAAAGGAAAGGAATTGTTGAGAGAACGCCCCAAAGGATCTTTGTGCCGTCATCTGCTGAGATTTCACCTGGGTAACCAAGTGCGATCATTGCAGCAGCTGCAGGTACAAGGCGTGTGATCAATGAAGATGACGCAGCCTTTGCAAGAGCGAGTACAGCAATTACTTCAACAAGGAGAAGTGGAACAGTAAGTAGCCAGTCAACGTAGCGATATGCCTCGTTGAATGAACCTGCGCCGGATGTTGCAATCTTGTATCCATCTGAAGCGTCTGTGAATGAGTTGAAGATTCTCCAGTAGTGGTATCCAGCAATGAATGTAACCATTGATGAAAGTACAAGGGCGTTACGGTACTTAGGTAGTACACGTGACTGTGATACGAGTGTGTACACAGTGCACGCAAGCATGGAAACTAATCCAAACGAAAATACGTTATAGATGGTGTTCCACTGGTTGCTTGTGAGTTCGAGCATTTACATAGCCTCCGTGAGGACAATTTATTGACCTTCGTTCGCGCGAACGAAGCGTGAATCCTCTGATCTGAGATGACGTGGGGCCACCCGAGGGAAAATTCACCAAGGACAATGCTCACGCTTACGGGGCAGTAAGGCAACCCAATTCAGGCAGAAGTCTGAGAATTTTCCCGCATAGAATTGGGACAAAGCGTGCACGTACGGCCAAACAAGGGGGCTATATATGGAGAAGGGACACTTCCCATTCGATGGCTTCGCCGACGTTTTAGGGGCCAACAAAGATTATGTCGCCCAATTTAAGTACTCAGAACTCACGGGTCGTGCGGCAAAAGGTTTAGCAATTGTGACCTGTATGGATTCACGAATTAATCCATTATCTGTCGGAGGAATGCAATCTGGCGATGCGAAAATTTTACGTAACGCAGGAGCTCGCGTAACAGAAGACGTTTTACGCACATTGCTCTTGGCAACTTACTTATTAGGCGTCAATCGAATTTTGGTTATGCCACATACAGATTGCAGAATGGCAAGTGCGACGGAAGAAGAAATTCATTCTCACATCGAGAAAGAGTTTGGAGTCGATACACGCTCACTCGAATTTAGAACCGTGAAAGATCAAAAAGCTGCGCTCGCAATTGACGTTCAACGTGTTCGTTCATACCCGTTGCTACCAAAAGAGGTAATTGTTGGTGGAGCAATTTACGATGTTAAGACTGGATCAATTACACCTATTGATTGTTAATGCGACTGATCGGATCCTTCGTTAACGGATAATCAGGATGCGCGTAAAAATCCTTAAGTAATGTTTGTACCAATTCTGTTTTTTCCTTAATAACCGCGTGAGATGCACCAGGCACAATCGCAAGACGTGCATTTGTTATGGCTTGATAGATCTTTTCAGAATCTTTAGCACTTATTACATCATCATCTCCAGCAAGAACCAGAACAGGACATTTAATTTTTGCTAACTTCGAAGCTGCAATATTCGGTTCGGTCTTCCACACTTTGAAAGCGGTAGTTACTTTCTTAATCAATTCTGATGGCGCATCGGGAGATAAACGATCGTGTTCGGCCTGTGCTTCTGGTGAAACATCTGGCTTTCCAAACTTTAAGCGCACTTGTGCAGGCGATGTATTTCCACCAATTGAAACTACAGAGCGCACTAACTCTGGGCGTGAAATAGCAGCCATGAGGGCGATGATTGCTCCATCACTGACACCAATTAAATGTGCAGGTTCTTTGACTACATCTTCTAGGAATGCGATTAATTCTTTAGCTTGAAAGTTAAAGGCAATGCTGCCCTTTTGATTAGCTGTTCGGCCGTGGCCAGTGCGGTCATAGGCAAAGACTTTAAAAGATCGCTTAACTGCTGGAAGTAAGTAATTCTTGACTTTTTCACTATGGCTTAAGCCACCGTGCAAAATAACGAGTGCTTCTCCGCGCTTTGACCATTGAAATGTAAATACATCGTGGCCGCGCAGATTGATATTTCGCTGCATTTATATGGAGTCCATAATATGGCGATTGCCGCGATCGAAAGTTAAATAGTTCCAAGTCCAATCAGCCATCGTGCCGATTTTATTGCGTCCACCTAAGAGATAGAAAAGGTGCAACCAGAGCCAGGCATACCAAGCCAGCACACCTGTCATTCTAAATTTTCCAACTTCAACAACTGCTTTGTGACGACCAATTGTTGCCATCGATCCTTTGTCTCTATATTTAAATGATTTGAGTCCTTTGCCTTGTGCGAGGTTTAATATTTGTTGCGCAACAAAACGTCCTTGTTGCATCGCAACTGGCGCAACCATTGGTAAAAATTTTCCTTCTGAATTTTTGAATCCAGAGATATCACCAATAGCCCAAATGTGCGGATAATTCTTTACTTGCAAAGTTTCTTCGACTTCAATGCGAGTAGAAACGAGTGGAAGATTTAGCGAAGCAGCAGCTGGTTCACCGCGAACACCAGCTGCCCACACTGTTACTTGCGCAGGAATTTCAGGTGCACCTTTAATTTTGATTGATGCATTTTTAACTTCCTCAACCGCTGTATTTAACATTACTTCAACACCGAGTTTTTCAAGATCTCTCTTAGTGCGAGCCGACAGCGCTGGAGAGAAACTAGGAAGTAGACGTGGTCCAGCTTCAATTAAAACTATTTTTATATTCGCAGCTGCTTCAGGTTGATCATTGGTTAATGGACCGCGAACTAATTCGGCGAAGGCACCAGCCATCTCAACACCTGTTGGTCCGCCGCCAACAACTGTCATAGTGAATTCTGTGTCATCTTGGAAACGACACAAATCTTCAAATCTACGCATAACCTCTGCTCGAATAGCGAGGGCTTCATGAACACTTTTCATACCTAGTGTGAATTCGTTAACGCCTTTGACACCGAAATCTGTTGTTGCAGAACCAAGAGCCACAATTAAATGATCAAATGGCAGCACTTCTGAGCTATCAATTTTTACGGTTTTGTTCTTGTGGTCCACCGTGATGGGAGAACCCATTCGAAATTGTGCACCTGATTTACGAAGCGCACCGCGCACAGGGTGTGCGACGTGATCGGCTGCCAATCCAGCGGATGCAACTTGATAGAGCAACGGCAAAAATGTTTGAAAATTGTGGCGATCGACAACCGTAACATCTGCATGATCACGCAGTGCCCGGGCTGCGGTTAATCCGCCAAAGCCGGCGCCCAGAATTACAACGCGTGGTTTTGTCATGTCGCCTCTTTATCAAGTTTTGGTTTTCTTGGCTTAAGTCTAGGCTCTGAACCATGAGTCAGCAGAATCAAAAGCGTAAGTACCTAGTTACTGGCGCATCTGGATACGTGGGTGGCCGTCTAGTGCGCACGTTATTGGCTGACGGGCACGATGTGCGCGTCTTGGTCCGTGATCGAATCAAGGTACAAGATCGTGCATGGGCTGACGAAGTAGAAATCGTTGTCGGAAATGCAACAAGCGCTTCTGATTTAGATAGAGCACTAGAAGGAATTCACACAGCCTTTTATCTACTTCACTCAATTAATGTCGGTGTTGATTTCACTGCAATTGAATCTGAAATGGCACGTACTTTTGCGCAAGCGGCAGAGCGTGCAGGTGTATCTCAAATAATTTATCTTGGCGGAATCGCAAACGATAAAAACACAAGTAAGCATCTTTCATCCCGAGTCGAAACAGGAAAAGAGTTAGCTTCTACTTCGGTCCCGGTTCTCGAATTTCGCGCAGGAATAATCATTGGTTCGGGCTCAGCATCCTTTGAGATGCTGCGCCACCTAACGCACCGTTTGCCGATAATGACTACGCCAAAGTGGGTTTCAAATTTAACTCAACCGATTGTTGTGCGTGATGTCTTGTATTACTTGAGAAAGGCTGCAGTCTTAGAAAAACCAGTCAATCAAGTATTTGATATTGGCGGGCCAGAAGTCTTGTCATACGCAGACATGATGCAGAAATTTGCGAAGTTATCTGGCCTACGTAAGCGTTGGATTATTCAAGTTCCAGTTTTGACCCCAAATCTTTCTAGTTTATGGATTGGTCTTGTTACGCCCGTTCCAACATCGCTTGCACGTCCATTAGTTGGCTCACTGATTAGCGAAGTTGTTGCTGATAAAAATAAGAGTGTGGATGCACTTATTCCGCCACCGCCTGAAGGTTTGTTAAATGTTGAAGAGTCAATCAAATTAGCTCTCACACGTACTAATGATCACAAAGTAGAAACTCGTTGGTCCGATGCTTCAACACCAACTGCACCATGGCAAAAAGCTCAAGGCGATCCTGAGTGGGCCGGCGAAATGATTTTAAGCGATCATCGCGAAGCACTAACAAGTGCACCAATTTCAAAGGTGTGGCACCACATCGAAAGCATTGGCGGTGACAATGGTTGGTACGGATCTGATTTTCTCTGGTGGGGTCGCGGAGTTATAGATCGTTTCTTTGGTGGAGTTGGATTGCGACGTGGACGCCGAGATCCAAATAATTTACGTGTCGGTGACAGTTTAGATTTTTGGCGAGTAGAAGAAATCGAACACGGCGTGCGAATGAAGTTATATGCCGAAATGGTTCTGCCAGGAAAAGCGTGGCTCGAATTCCGAGTTGACACACACGAAGGTAAAACAAGAATTATTCAGGAAGCTACTTTTGTTCCGCGCGGTCTTGGTGGGCAGTTGTATTGGTATCTCATCGCACCACTTCATACTTTAGTTTTCCCAACGATGATTAGAAATATCGTAAAGCGAGCCGAAGCAGATGCATGAGTTCACACCCGAAGTCGAAAATCTCGCTGATGAAATTCTTGCGTACAGTCTTGAGCGGCTAAAGAGTGATCCACCATTAGATGGTCCGCGAACCGAAGCTGATTTGTTTCGCGAAGTCGGAAACACAATTACTGCACGGGGTCTTGGCGGCACCGAAGCATTAAGAGTTTTCACAGATGTATTAGCGAAAGCATGTATCTCCACTGATCATCCGCGTTACTTGGCTTTTATTCCATCTGCACCGAGTGAATACGCAAACTTATTTGATTTAGTTGTTGGCGCGAGTGCTTTGTATGGCGGATCGTGGCAAGAAGGAGCAGGTGCGGTTTTTGCCGAGAACCAAGCGCTTCAGTGGCTTATTGATTTAGCAGGTTTGCCTAAGAGCGCCGGTGGAGTATTTGTGCAGGGCGGAACAATTGGAAATCTATCTGCACTTGTGGTTGCACGCGCAGAAGCGCGCAAGAAATTTCCTGATGCAACACGATGGATTATTGCTTGTTCTGAAGAGTCTCATTCATCAATTGCAACAGCAGCCAATGTAATGGATGTAGATGTGTTGAAAGTGCCAACGAGATCAGATCGCAAATTGCACGGCGAAGATGTCGCGCGTGAAATCGATGCATTGCACTCAGCTGGAACATCACGAGTTTTTGCAGTTGTCGGCACCGCAGGAACAACAAACCTTGGAATTGTTGATGATCTAGATGGTATTGCAGAAGCTGCACACATCCGAAATATTTGGTTTCACGTCGATGGTGCCTATGGCTTGGCCGCTTTGTGCGCACCGAGTGCACGTGCAAAATTTAGTGGCGTTGAAAAGGCAGATTCATTTATTGTCGACCCGCACAAGTGGTTATTCGCACCATTTGATGCATGCGCACTTGTTTATAGAAATCCAGAAATTGCACGTGAAACGCATACACAACATGCAACGTATTTAGAAACTCTTCACGATGGTTCATGGAATCCATCAGATTATGCAATTCATCTCACGCGACGTGTTCGAGGTTTGCCATTCTGGTTTTCGCTTGCAGCACATGGCACTGATGCGTATGCAGAAGCGATGGAAGCAACAATGACAGTTGCTCAGCATGCAGCAGAATTAATTAAGAAACATCCGAACCTTGAGCTTCTTTACGAACCAGAGTTATCAATTGTTGCTTTTACTCGGCCAGGTTGGAACTCTGCGCAGTACCAACAGTGGAGCGATAAATTATTAGCCGATCAGATCGGTTTCATTCCGCCATCTGCAGACAGAGGTCAGCCGATATTGAGATTTGCAATCGTTAATCCATGGACAAAAATCAGTGACATTCAAGCGATTCTGGCTACTCTGTAAATCCCACACTTTTTAATCTCCGCCCCGTAAGATTTGCCCATGTCCATGATGGAAAACGCCAATACTTCGCAAGGTGTACTCAGCGAATTAGAAGTGCGTATCCTTGAATTTGAAGGAACATGGTGGAAATTTGCAGGAGCTAAAGAGTCTGCAATTAAAGAACTCTTTGACCTGAGCGCTCCTCGCTATTACCAATTGCTTAATGATTTAATCGATCGTCAGGACGCATTGATTGCGGCCCCGATGTTGGTTAAGCGCCTTCGCCGTCTGCGTGAGGCACGCATGTCCGCTCGTACAGCTCGTTAACCCCCTCCTCGTTTTGCAGTCCGGGAATTACTCCCGTAGATTTGGCGTTAGCACTCTCGAGGCTAGAGTGATAACAAGAGCCTCAACCGTTATCCAAATCATTATTTGAGGAGTACAAAAGCATGGCAAAGCAGATTGCTTTTAACGAAGAAGCTCGTCGTGGGCTAGAGCGCGGAATGAACGTGCTTGCAGATGCAGTGAAGGTGACCCTTGGACCTCGCGGACGTAACGTTGTTCTCGAGAAAAAGTGGGGCGCACCAACAATCACTAACGATGGCGTTTCAATCGCGAAAGAGATCGAACTTGATGATCCATGGGAAAAAATTGGCGCAGAGTTAGTAAAAGAAGTCGCTAAGAAGACAGATGACGTCGCTGGCGATGGAACAACAACAGCAACTGTCCTTGCACAAGCACTTGTGCGCGAAGGTTTACGTAACGTTGCAGCGGGATCAAACCCAATGGCACTCAAGCGCGGTATCGAAAAGGCAGTAGCAGCAATTGTTACAGAGCTCGGTTCAATGTCTAAGAACGTTGAAACAAAAGAGCAGATTGCAGCAACAGCATCGATTTCAGCAGCAGATGTCACGATCGGTGAAATGATCGCCGAAGCAATGGACAAGGTTGGCAAAGAAGGCGTTATCACTGTTGAAGAGTCAAATACTTTCGGACTCGAACTCGAACTCACAGAAGGTATGCGCTTTGATAAGG
>Ga0214921_10006085_pt1 | contig 16705 bp, 19 predicted proteins | sample LL1505_MetaG_FD_177992 | JGI IMG/M metagenome (GOLD analysis project Ga0214921, IMG submission 177992) | Freshwater microbial communities from Lake Lanier, Atlanta, Georgia, United States - LL-1505 | ecosystem: Environmental > Aquatic > Freshwater > Lake | place: USA: Georgia | collected...
ATTTATACTTTTTTAGAAAATAAATCTTAAATATATTTAAAAATTTATAATAATATAGGATTTAATAAATTATATTTCATCTGTAAAATCAAATGAATATTCTTTATTTTTTAATTTTTTTCTGTTTCCAATTAACTTCATTTTTTTATCAAATAATGAATTTGTTAATACACAACAATTAATCATGCCTCTTTTTTTATCTTTTATTTCTTTGATAACTGTATAATATTCATTTTCATGAAAAATTGTATAGTATTGAGATGATATTTTTTTCAAAACTCCTATCTCTTCGCCTCCATCTTCACCTTCGGGTTCGTAAATAATATTATTATCTGCATTTAACCATAATTGTTTTCCTTTAGTTGTATGAATTGGAATACAAGAAACACCTTCGTCATCTTCATCAACGTCTTCTTCAGAAGAATTTGAATTATCTTGATCTTCATTTTCTGATTGGTCATCTTCATCATCTTCTTGATATTGAATATTTTTTGATGATATTTTTTTATCTTTCAAATTAGATTTTTTTTTTTCAGATGATGTAATTAAATTAATTACATCAGCTACAGATTGATCACTATCAACAGATGGTAATTTTTTACTAATTTTTTCATTTGAAATAAAATCTTTACTAATAATATTAGTATTATTCTTTAATAATTGTGATGCATAAGCTGTTAGTTGATTTGCTAGTTTTGGATTTTTATGACTCATGATAAGTAGTACAGGATGATCTGGTTCTGAAAAAATAAAATTATTTCCACCATTCTTCTTTTTTGCACCTCTTTTACCCATATTTTCAAAAAAATCATCATTTACATCTGCTAAATATCTTGATTTATCATGTTGATTTTTAGGTAGTATATCTCTGTCAAATATTTTTAAACCATCTTTGTTAAAATTTATCATACGAAGATGAAGATGACAAAGTTCTTTTCCATCTTGTAATGTTTTTGAACATCTACAATACGCATAGGTTTTAGTATTACTATTTTTTTCTTCTTTTACAATATATACTTTTACGTTATTCTGTATATCTTTAAAAGCTTCACCAATAGTAGTATACCTAACCGCAGCAATACAATATTTTTTTTCACTATTTGAATCTTTCTTTGAAACAATGTTAGAATTAGATGATATATTTTGCTTTTCACTAATATTATTCATTAATAATGACATTGCTTCATTTTCTAGGATTTTATTTGACATTTTTTTAAAGTGTGTTTTATAAAAAGTAAAAAATTAATTATATTTTAATAAAAAATTAATCAATTTTTTATATTAATAATTTAAAGATATTTTGATGCATTTACTGCATTTGTGTAATTTTTAGCTACTTTTGATTTATATAAAGTAATATTATTATCATACTTCTTTGGTTCCCATTTAACAGATTCATCTTTATATACAGAATATATCATTAATGCATTTTTTGGCCCAATTTCTTTTTTATTATTTTCAATTTTAGAGATTTTCTCAATACTATTTTTCGGATTATTAGTTCTAATTATCGTTTTGCATTTTTTAGTTAAATCATCATAATTAATAGCACTCATAAATAAACTTAGTTTTTTTATAAATTAATTTAATTTATTCTATAAAATAATAATAATCAATTTTTTTATTTAAGATTTTCATATCTTATTATATTTGTTTTTGCATCTTTTTCACCTTTATTATTTTTTTTATCTTTATTATTTTTTTTATTTTGTTCAATTATTTTTTGAATAATACTCTTTTTGTCATCATTATAACTTCTAAAACTCATATTTTTTAAATATTTTAATGAAATTTTGTCATTACTATTAAATAATAAATATTTATAATTATCATACTTATATAAATATTTATCACTATTTATTTTTTTTTCTAGTTCTCTATGGTTAAATTCAGTTGGATACATTTTATTATAATTATTATAAATTATTTTTTTATTTATAATTTTATTAGTACTATTTATCTTAAATTCGATACTAACTGATAGTTCCCAAATAGATGTTACTTCAATATTATTATTATTTTTATTAAAACCTACACTCTTAAATAAACTTAACATATAAGATATTATTTTATCATTACAAACAAAAATATTATTACTAATTTTATCATAAACATAATCTACATTAACATATTTAGTCAATAATAATTCTTCAAATTTTTTTTCAAATAATGATGGATTGTAAGATGATAATGAACTTTTATTAATATTTGATGTATACACCCAATCTATAACTTCATCTTTATTTTTAATATTTATAAATTCAGTATCTAACTCTTTTGAATTCCAATATTCTTTTAAACTACTTACTTCATCTTTATTATTAAGTGAATATTCACCAAATTTTTTCTTAAAAATATAAAATGATTCTTTGTTTTTAATATTTGTTTTATCTGACATATATGGTAAAGGAAATATTACAAGATCTGGAATATCACTAAATAAAATCATTGCAGATTCAATTGAATTATACTCAAGAGATGTAAAAACATGATTATCGCCAGTTCCATTTTTATTACTTAATTCATTTTTAAATAGTTTTAAATTTTTATCATTTTTTTTACAAATATAACATTCTTTAATACCTATATTTTCTAGCCTTGGAAACTCTTCATAATTTATTTTTTTTATATTATTTTTATTTATTTTTTTTATATTATTTTTATTTATTTTTTTAAAAAATAATCTACTAAAAAATGATGTTTTTTCTTTTATATTTTCTTTTATATTATCATTAATAGAATCAATTACTTTATTTGTAGATGTACCATTACATATTAAATATATCTTTTGATTAGTTAAAGTTATAATTCTACTCATTAAATATAATATAGAAAAATAATTTATAATATTATTTATATTTTTCGTATATTTTTATAATATAAATTATTTGATTAATATATATGTCTGAAAATAAAATAAAAGTTTATATTGAAATTGAAAAATTAAGCAATATAAAATATGAATATGATAAAAGTAAGAAAGAATTAGTTGTTGATAGAATTTTAGATGAACCATTTGTATATCCTTATGCATATGGATTTATACCAGATACTATTGCTAATGATCAAGATGAACTTGATGTATTAATTATTTCTGATAAGGAAATTAAAAATGATAAATACTATGATGTTTATATTGTAGGAACTTTAGTAATGGAAGATGAAAAGGGTATGGATGAAAAGATATTAGCAGTTTTTGAAGAAGATTATGAGAATATGAACGATATTAATAATATTAGTAGTAGTATTAAGGATGAAATCCATTACTTTTTTTCAAATTATAAAAAAAGTACTCCTGGAAAGTGGTCTAATGTAATTGGATTTATCAATAAAGAATTATCGATTCAATTATATAAAAAATCAATTATTAAAGAAAATAATTAATATATTGGATACATCCAATATATTTTCAATATATTGGATACATGAAATATATTTTCAATATATTGGATACATATATCCATTATTATAAAAGTAATTACTATATCCTGGTTGATATTCATTATCAACAATATAAGGAGTCCATGTAGTTATCGGAACATAAAAATTTTCTAACACTAAAAATCTATTAAATATATAAAATAATAAGAATAATAATAATATTATTAATATTATTACAAACTTCATATACTAAATGACATATTTTTATTTTTATAAATTATAAAAATAAAAATTTATAATTACTAATTAAATTTTATTATTTTCTAATATATTTATCTTCAATTATTTTTCCAGAATCCATTTTTATAACTCTATTTACTAATTCAAGTAGTGTATCATCATGTGTTATAATAATTAAAGTTGAACTTTTACTTAATTCTTTAATTGCATTAATAATATTTTGTTTATTTTCTTTATCAATTGCTGATGTTGGTTCATCTAATATTACTATTTTATTTTTTTTACAAATACATCTTAATATATGAACTAATTGACGTTGTCCCCCTGATAATTTATTTCCTTCAACACCTACATCACTATTTAATCCTTGTTGCAAATTTTTAAATACATTATCTACTTTTAATTTATTACATAACTCTATAATTTCCTTATCACTATAATTGTTTCCATATTGTATATTTTTTAATAATGATGTATTAAATAATTTACTATTTTGATTAACATAACTAATCTGTTTTCTTAAATCATTCAAATTATACTCATTAATATCTATATCATTTATATATATAGTTCCAGACGGTAATTTATAATAACCCATTATTAACTTTATTAATGTAGATTTACCATTTCCGGATGGACCAATAATTGCAATTTTTTCATCTTCTTTAACTGTTAAATAAAAATTTTTAAATAAATAATTATCTTTTACATAACCAAAACTTAAATTATTTATAACAATATTACCTTTATTAATCTTCATAATTATTTCATTATCTTCTTTTTGTATATTAATATTATTAATTTCAACTTTATATAAATCTTCAATAAATGAATCAATTGAAGATAATGATCCATAATAATGTATTAATGTTGGTAATGTAGAATTAATTGTTACAATACATGGTATATAATAAATAATTGTAATAAATATTGCTATTAAATTTGTAAATGATAATTGTTTTTTTATAAATAAATATACTGCATATGAATTAAGTGTAAGAAATATAAACATTGTTCCTGCACTTGAAAAAATTGTGGATTTTGTTAAACACCATAAATTTTCTTTAAATTTAGATGTATAAACTTTTGTATGTTTTTCATATTCATTAATCTCTTTATTTAAACATCCATTTGAATATATTGAAAAAGAGTTTGCTAATCTATCTTGTGTATTTTCATTTTTTCCTTCAAATAGTAAATGACGTTCTGTTGAAATTGGTGCACATGAAATAAAATATTTAAAGTTAAAATATAAAAAAATTAGTAATATAACTGTTGAAAATAGTCCCAATTTAAAATTTAAAAATATAAAATATATATTAATTAATATTATTGTTAAAAATCTTGGAAAAATCCATATACAGAATTCTGTTATAAATTCTTTTAAATGTTGTGGTATTATTGATAATCTTGTAATTATTTTACCTAATTCGATATCTGTAATACTATTCTCATATTTTTTTAATAAATTTTTAAAAATATAATTTATAATAAATCCATTTAATTCAGGTACCATAAATGATTCAATATATGTTGTAGTACAATTTGAAATATTAACAATTGATAAAAGAATAACTATATAAATAAAATATTTCAAAAATACAGATATTTGTGTTTTAGTACTTAAAACTACAAAAAAATTACTATATATTTGTGGAATAACAATTGATTCTAATGGAAATGATAATATTGTAAATATAATATATAATATAAGTGTAAATTTATAATTTTTTATAAAATTATTAAATATTTTTAAAATATACATAACAATATATAATATAAAATATTAAAATTATTTAAAAAAAAATTATTAATAATATATAATAATATATAATATGTCTATAATTATTAAAAGTCAAGGAAAACGATTATCAAAAAATGAATATGAAAGACCAGAATTAACAATAACAGAAACAATGCAAAATAAAAAAGATATTGAAGAACAATTAAAAAATTTTGAAGAAGTAAGTTCAGAAGATTTAAATTTTGTTTCAATAAATACACAATTAAAGTATATTAGTTATGATAAAAAAAATAAAAAAGAATTATTTCGATTTGGTGGTTTATTAATGAAAATTGAAAAAGAGTATGTAGTATTAGCAGGAAAAGATAGTTTACGATTTTCAGTACAAAGATATACCAGAAATGATAAGAATGAAATAATACATATAACAAGATTTTTTAGAAAAATAAAAGAAATTGATATGGCTAAAGAACATATCAATCAATCTCAAGATTATATTAAACAACAAAATGATTTTATTATTCAACAAAAAAAAGAAATAACTGATTTAAAAAAACAGTTAAAAGAAGTAATAAAAAAAAAATAATGTATTAATCTCCAATAATAGAACCACTGCAATTTATTAATTTAGTAAATCCATGAAAAGTGAACATATCATAAAAATTCAGTACACTATGTTTTTTTAAAACTTTACCTTCAATTAAAAATTCAATCCAATCTTTAAATATAATATTTTGATCATATTTTTTGATATTATTTATACTATTTGATATAAATAAATCTCTTTCAAATTTATCCATTTCAGTAAAATAAACAAATAATTCAAAAAAATCATTTTTGTTATCAAATATCATAGCATTTTTTTTATTCATATATAACATATCAGTTATATTACATTTTTTTATAAAAATTGGAATACCTGTTGCACCAGCTTCCATTGGTGTTTTACCAAATGTTTCTGAAATACTAGTAAATAAAAAAATTCTATTTTCCATAGATTGATATAGACTGTTTATTGATTGCTGATCTTTATTTCCATGAAATATAATTTTTGATTTTATTTTTGAATATTCTAATTCAATAATTGTTTTTAAAGTATCTAGATATGGTCCATCACCAATTATATTTAAATAATAATTATATTTATCATTTAATATTTGACAACAATCAATAATTTCTTCTATATTTTTTTCTTTCGAAATACGTCCACAATAAATTATATTATAAAAATTACGTTCATAATCATCTTTCTTTATATTATTAAATGTATCAAGATTTATTTCATTTGCATTAAAAACTAAATTTGTTACTAGTGAATATTTAGTTTTTAATTTTTCTCCTGTTACAATAATTCCATTAAATATTTTTTTCTCCAAATAATTATCTAAATAACTTAATAATGATGTATAATCAAATTTAAAATTATAGAATTTAAATTTTGAATATACTTCATTACCATAGTATATATAATCAGTATGCATATTTGGATATAATTTTATATTGGAATGTTTATTTTTAATTTTATATAAAACTTCATATAACCATATAAATTCACCATTAAAAATTATTATTTCATTTCCTTCTGTAATATGTTCTTTTAATTTTGATTCTTTTAGTAATGGTATTTTTATAGTATTATAAAATGGTATAATTAAACCTTTTGTTTTAATAATTTTTAAGTTGTTATCTTTTTTACAGTTTTGATAATTTTCAATATTTTTAAATGTTGTAAATAAAACTATATTATAATTATTTTTTAAAAGATATTCAATAAATGTAATATATTTTGTTGATACTCCATTTGCAATTTCATATATATTTGATAGTATGAAAATTATCTTTGATTTACTCATATAGGGTTTTAAGAAAAAAAATAGCATAAAAAATCTTATTCAAAATTTAATTGAATAAATTCATTTTCAATAATACCATTTTTACTATTAATATATAAACTTAAATATAAAGAATTATAATTTTGAAAGTTATAATTATTTATATATTTTTCTTCATAAATATTTTTAATATTATTATTAAATAATTTTTCTGTTATCATTAAAATTTTAAAATTATTTTCAATAATTATATTAAATGAATTTATTTTTTTAGATTTTATTTTTTTATTAGATATTTTATCATTAAACGAACGATTTATAAATAATTTATTTTTTTGTAGATTTAAATGAATAAAAAATAAATTATCTTGTGGTTTTAACTCATTAATATTTTCTAATAGTAATTCTTTATTTGAAAATATAATATAAACATCAATATTATTGTTTTTACTAATATTATAGCTAAAATTTATTGGAATTGATAAATATTTAAAATCATTAAAATCTATTAATAATTTTTTTGAAAAAAGTATATCAAAATTATATACATTATTAATCTTTAAAATACCTTTGTCTATAATATATGGTTTTATTAATTCCTGATAATTATATGTTATATTCCACGAAGCTTCAGATAACCATTCAGGTTTAAAAGAAACAGATTGACAATAATAATTGTCACATATAAAATTATTATAATTTATATTTCCCATTATTTTTAAAAACAAAAAAAAAAGAAAAGAAAAACTAATTTTAAATTATTTATCATCTAATACGTTAAAGCGACAACAGTATTTATATAGGTTCTTATTTCAGAAGTAGGTACTTTTACTGTTGAAATTGTTTTATACGGTAAATTACCATATAACACTTTTTTTGTAACATTATAGTAAAGGCCTTGATAGTTAAATATATATACAAATCTAGAAGTATTACCTCTTGCAATTTGAAATATACAATTTTTATTCATTTTAATGATATATATAATATATATATTAATTTAAATTTAATATATGTAAAAAAAAAATATTAATATTAATTATAAATGAATAAAATATTAAATTTTGTTTCCAAAAATTTTGGAAAACTTGCATTACTATTATCATTATCACTTACTGGAAAAGAAGGAATTTTTTTAATCATAATTTTAATAATTGTTTTATATTTATCTACAAATTCTAAGAATATTAAAAAATATATAAATAAATTAAATAAACTTTCTTTTGATAATAGTGATAATGGTGATTTAGAAGATAAAGAGGTTAGTATAGATAATATATTAAATAAAACATTAAATTTAGACTCACAAAACAATAATAAAAAATGCGATAATATTAAGAAAAATATTAAAGCTATGATAAATAGAATAGATACATCAAGTAAAAATAATTCTAGAAAAGATCCTTACGGAAATAATGTTAATGAATTGCAAGATAATTATGATGGTAAAAATAATGATTATAATTTTTCACTACATGTTAATAATGCAACTTGCAGTACTCCAATATTTAATTTAAGAACTTATAAAGATTTAGATTTTCATTTTAATTTTTTAATACATGATTTTGACCCTAAAAAAATTAATAGTTTAATAATGACAAAAGATATTCAAAAATGGATGTCATCTGCATCATTAACTAATGAAGATTTAAGTGATAATTTATTACCAATATATTTTATAAAAAAAATTAATGGAGTATCAGATGTATTTGAATATTTAAAAATTTTTATTAATACTGATTCAGATGGTATTAAAATTGCATTCGTTCAAAGAGGTACAGATTATTTTGCAGTTAAAGATGAAATAGATGAATTGATTGAAAAAGATATTATCAAAGATTTATTAAATAATTCAAATTATTACAGTTATAATTTATCAGTACATGAAGGTGTATTAGACTTCTTAGAAAGATTTTTATCACTTGTATTAATTGCTGAACAATATATTGGTGAAAAAGTACTATTAGATATTGAGAATTCACATGAAAATAAAAAAGCATTTGAATATAATTATAATATTATCAATTCTGAAAGTAATATGTTTAATACATCATTATAAAAAAATACTAAAAATAAATGAAGATTATTTTAAGTAATTTTTTTAAAGAATCTTTATTATTAAATAAAAAAAAATATGTTAAATATTTTTTTGATAAAAAAAAAAATAAAATTATTAAGAAAAATAATATAAATTTTTTTTTAAAATATAAGAATATACATTTTTATAAAAGCTTTATAAAAAAAGAGTATAAAAAAAATAGATGTATTCGAAATATAAAAAATAAGATATCTAAAAAAATATATTTTAAGCGAAAAAAAATAGAATATGTAAGTATATTTAAAGAAAACAAAATAAAAGAAAATAAAATGAGTAATAATGAGGATCATTTTACTACAATAAATAATAATATAAATGTTAAATTTTGTGTCTTTTTGGGACGTGAAAGAAATATTAAGATATTACATTATTATATTGAAGAATCTTTAAAACATAATATTATTAATGAATATCATATGTTTGATTTTTCAAGAAATAATAATGATCATTTATTTATAATGAGTGAATTTAATAGATTACAATTAATATATAATAATAAAATTTATTTACATAATTATGATGATAATGAACTTATTTTGAAAAAACCAAGAGTTAAAACTAACTGGAATCCATTTTATAAAACTATTTCAAAATGGTCAGATAATGATGTTGTTATTAAATGTGATGATGATATATTATTTATTGATATTAATTCTTTAAAAAATGCAATTCATGATAGAATTGAAGATAAAATATCTTTTTTGATTCATTCAAATTGTATTAATAATGGAATATGCGCTTATTATCAAAAAGATCTATTTCCTAAATTAAAAAATGAATTAAGTAAATATCCAACTGGTGGAATTATGGGAATATTATTTGAGAAACCAGAATTAGCATATGTTATACACAATCAATTTTTAACAGATTTATTAATGGACATTAATAATTTAAATAAATATATATTGAATGATATATATATATCAACGCGTATTTCAATAAATTTTATTTTAATTAATGGATCTGATCTAAAATATTTAGAAAATGTAACTATTCATGATGAATATGAATTAAGTAGTTTTATACCTGAAAAATTATTGAGACCTAATAAAATAAAAGGTGACCTAATAACGTCACATTTAAGTTATACTTTTCAAGATAAGATAATATTAAATAGACCAGAATTATTATTAAATTATCAAAAAATAACAGAAAAATATATTGTATTCAATAAAGATTTTTTAAAAAAAAATATTCAATCTATTATTCCAAAAATTCATTTAAAAAATGAATTTTTTAAGATAAAAAACTGTTTTAATCAAAATCATTATTATATAAAATCTATTGATAATAATGATAATATTAAAAAATATTTATACATTAATTATGAAGAAGATATATTAAAATTAAGTGATGAAAAGAGAACTATATTTACAATAAATGAAAAAAATAATAATATTATAGAGATAAAATTAGGTATTTATTTTGTTACATTTTATAATAGTATTTCTAAATTTAGAAACGAAGTAGTTTATAATAAATATTTTAAAGATGAAAAAGAACGAGAAATTATAAAAGAATATATTAATGAAAGTACTTCTTTTTATTTAAAATTTAAAAAATATGATAAGTATTTATCTTTTAAAAATAATGATATTATAGATATATCTATTAAACGTAGTTGTAAATGGATATTTGAAAAAGTTGAATATGAAGATAAAGAATTTATTTATTTAACTCGAGAATTAAAAAATAATAAATTTTATTACACAAATATTGATAATGGAGATATTTATACAAATTATTACTTAGGATGGGGAATAGATGGATTACTATTCTGAAAAAAATGATACAGATTATTTAATATTTTTATTTTATTTAATAAAAATATTAAAATTTAAATATTTTTCTTTAAAAATGAGTAAAACTAGTGAAACTCGTGAAATTCGTGAAACACTTAGAACGATCGATTGGCCAAGTATTAAATATGGTACAACTATTGAAATAATTAATAAAAATGGTTCTCTAATAAAAACAGGTTCTGTCATAGAAGTAAAAAGAGCAAGAATGCACTCAGATCATATAGTTAATGGAATGTATCCTTCTCAAATTTATTTTTATGACGAATCATTTATTGATATTTGCGATGATAGATATGCACATAGTCATTATGTAATAATTACTAGTGAAGGTTCTGGAAAAATATTAATAAATGATGATGGAAAGAATACTACATTATGTATTTATGGTGAATCGTCTGTTATCTTAGAAGATTCTACTAAAAAATTAGTTAAAGATCTTCGACCTGGAGATAAAGTAAAAAATAGTGAGCAATCTATTGTTACTATCAAATATATTTTAGAATCAGGTACTAGTTCAGTATATTTTGTAGATGGAGGTGCATATTTAACATCATATCATCCTTATATTAATAATGATGGATTATGGACTTTTCCGATTAATGAAAATTTATCAGAAGTATTATATGGCCAAGTAGTTTATTCAATTGTACTATGTGAAGAAAATATAAGTAAAATTCTTGTTAATAATACTTATGTATCAGTAATAGGTCATGGAATAGAAAATATTGAAGAATATCCTGTAATAGGACATCCATTTTACGGAAATAGAGCTAAAGTAATATCTTCAATTAAAAAATGTGAAATTATTGATGGAGTAAGTATTATTTCTAAAGTACATAGATGTCCTATTACTGGACTTGTAAATAGCTTTAACTAATAAAAATCATTACTTGTCAAATTAATTATACCATTATCTTTTATAAAAATTGTGTGTTCAAATTGTGATATTATTGAACCATCTATATCATAAATAGGAGGATAAGATTGTAATATTTTTTTCTTTTCCAATTTTTTTAAAATATTATCATAATTATAAGTATTATTAGTTTCATATAGCCATTTTTGACAAAATGGTAATGTTGAATAGTTATTATCTATTAAATCATATACAAACTTTTCATCATGATCTTCAATTTTTTTATCATTCATTTTATAATTTTTATTCATCATAAAATGACTGTTAGGCTCTTTTAATATTGTTTGACCATCACCAGTAGTTATAAAAGGCTCAACTGCATAATATTCATTAGCCTTCATTCGCAATGGATAATTTATAGCTATATTTGGAACAGCTTTTCCAGCATGAATTTCATATTTTGAAATAGCATGGCCAGATAAATCACTCATTGTACGAAGTTGATATATTTTACCATCAATTTCAATCTCTTTTGAAGATATGTACTCTTCAATATCTTTACCAATATCACCTAGTATTGCATCTGGACCACAAAGAGATACTGCATAATTAGTAAGTTTTTTTGAAATATCAATAAATTGGTCATATTTATTATCAAAATGCATTGTAAAAGCACTATCTATAATTATACCTTTAACATGAACACCATAATCAATTTTTAATATATCGGATGATTTAAGAATAATATCATCTTCATAATAGTTTGGAGTATAATGTGCAGCACAATTATTTAGTGAAAGTCCTACTGGAAATGCAATTCCTGCATTTAATGGATTTTTACTATCATAATTTACTTCTTCTCTTATTTTTTCTTCAATTAAGCTTGATATACTTTTCAATGATATATTCGGTTTTATAATAGATCTAATATATTTTCCAACATTTTTATGAACTACTGCTCCTTTAATTGCATCTATTAAAGTATTATTTTGCATATTTTAAGTATTATTATATATTTATTATTAAAAAAATCTTTATAATAAAGATTTTTTTAATAATAAATATATAATAAATATTAAAATGGAAAAACTTGCTTTATGCTCACGTATTTTATATAATCAAGATTTGTTAGATAAAAAAAGAGAAACTGAAGAATTAAAAGAACTAATAATACAAAAACCAGAAATTATATTTAAAAATAAAAATGAGTGGATAAAGAGAAAAAAAGATTTATTTAATATTTTAGAAGAAAAGATTACTGAAATAATTGTGGAAGATAATTATTTATATAGTGATATTGAAAATATTAAATATTATAGTAATGATATATGCAGTGGACAAAGATATATGATTTATACATTACTTTTTAAAGAATTAAATATACTAACAGGAGAAGGATATCAAAGATGGTCTGAGTATATATCATGGGAGTTACTTTTCACTCTTGATAGTGCAATTCAAACATTAAAATATATTGATAAAATAGATGATTTTTCAGATTATGAATTAGCAGAATTTATTATCAAAAATATATTTTGGCAATTAGATGAAGGTAAAAAATTAGAAGATATTATATATTATGAAGATAATATTGATGAAAATTATAACTATTCTAATTTTTTCTCAAATAAAGCTTTAGGTAAATTATGAATAATAATTGTCCATATAATTATTTGCTATAATAGCTCCTGTCTCTTTAAGTATAGTATCTTTATAAAAAAACATAAAATTGCACAATATACTTGATAAATCATGGCGCCAATCTGCGTATTGTGGTCCAGTATAATTACCTATTAATTTAAATATATTTTTAATATATGTTTCAGAATCAATACTAAAAGGTGTATTTTTTAAATATGTTGTATTTTCTGTTATAACTGCTCCAGGAGTAATATTTAAAATATCAATATAATCACCATACTCTTTATTTATTGAGTTTGAAAAAAAGTAACCAAAAGCATTTGCACCTTCATATACAGATAAATATGGTATTGATATTTCACCTTTATATCCAAACCAAAAGTTAGGATAATTGCACATTGACGTAATATCTATTATACCTGATCTTTTACCGCTTTTTCTATTTATAAATTTTTGAATTGCTAACTGCGTTATTCTTGCTTGTACAATAGTACCGCATATTATACTATCATTAATTTTATGAGATGGCATAGTATGATAATCTTTCCACGCCACACGATGGCCAATATTATTAACTAATATTGACAATTCTCCATCTAATTTATTTAATCTTGAAATAATTGGATTAAAAAAATCTTTTTTATGGGCATCATTAAAATTTACAACAATACAATGTGTTTTTATATTGTATTTTTCTCTTATTATTTTATCAGTATTATAAATGCGTTCACTTCCAACTAATATTATATTAAAACCCCGTTTTGCAAATTCAATTGCAAAATTCTTTCCCTGTCCACTACTACAACCTGTTATAAGAACCCATGAATTACTACCATATCTATTTTTAAGATCTAGCTCATTTGTAAAAAAATATTTTTTAAAGAAAGATATAAAATAAATTATAACTAATAATAGTTGTATAAAAACAAATATTAGGATTATGTAAATTATAATTTCTAATATTAGATTATTTTTAATTGTTTTAATAACCATACTATTTTTAATAAATATATTTTTTTAAATAAATATAAAAAATTGATTTAATATAATATTTATACATTTTTATTTGTAAGTATAATTAATAATGATAAATGATAATTCTAATATAAATATGATTACATTATCTGAAATAATATCTAATTATGATGATGATAAGTTAAATAAAGATAAAAAAAGAAAATTATATATTAATAGTACAATTCCTCCATGGAGAGAAGATATGATCTTATTTATTGAACAATTTAAAAAAATAATAACTCATAATATATACAATCAGCATAAAAATGACTATAGAAAAGCAAAAGATATTAGGAATTCTACAAATTTTTTTGATATATTAGATGATCTTCCAGTTGTTATGCCAATAATTTATAGAATAGTTAAAAATAATGATGGTATAAAAAGATATATTGTTTATATTACTATACTATTTCTATACTATGGTTTAATTTTATTTGATCAAACAAATGATTATTTATCTACATCTGATATAAAAAAATTTTTTAAAATGAATGATGAAGATTATATTAAAATATATGATTTAATATTAGAAATATCATGTAGTAATAAGGAGTATGCATCAGTTATACGTAAAAAATTATTTTATATAGATAATTGATTTTTTTATATTTTACAATATATAAAATATTTAAAAAGATAATTATAATATTAAAATAAAATATGAGTGAAAAAATAAAAATTTGTAGATTTTTTTTAAAAAGTGACTGTAATCATGGAGAGCATTGTAAATTTATTCATGATAAAACTGTTTGTAAGAATTATTTTTTTGATGGAAGATGTAAACACGGTATACAATGTAAATTTAAACATAATATAACACTTGGAAAAAAACATCCTAAAAATACTGAAAACTTTAATCCAAGTTATGAACCATCGTCAATGAATGTATTAGTAGGATTACCTAATAAAGATAAATTTTATAAAAATGTTTATGATAGTAATGATGTTGTTATTGTTCCAGATTTTTTAAAAGAAGACTCTGTTAATGAATTATATAACAAATTGTTATATGAAATTAATAGTTCAGGTATAGAACATGATAAATTATGGAAATTATGGCATGGTGATAACCATTTAATTGCCGATGATCATCTAAATTGGAAGGAAAAAGTACCAACTTTTCAATATATAGTTGAATGTATTGAAAAATATTTTAGTATGGAAATTAAAAGTACTCGTTTTAATTATTATAAAGATTCAAGTGATTGGAAACCTTATCATCATGATGCTGCAGCAGTTAAGCCACACATTGCTGAAAAACAGAATTTTACAGTAGGTGTTTCATTAGGAGCTACTCGAAATATATCATTCGAATATGCATATGGAGATAATAAAAAACGTGCGGTTGTTTCTATACCATTATTAAATTGTAGTGCATATGCTTTTGGAAGTGATGTTAATATTAATTGGAAACATGGTGTTCCACAAATAAATCCTGATAAAGCATTTAATGAAGGTCGTATTTCAATAATTGCATGGGGTAAAGTTAACGAAAATTAAAATACGTACTATTTTTAATTTATAAAATATATTTTATAATTATATATTATAAAATTATATGAACAAAATTTATTTAGCACCTTCTTTTTATGCTCATATTATAAATGGATTTTTATTGTTAATCGCTATTATTTTATTATGTAAAAATTATTCTAATATAAAAAATATAGATTCTTATAAAATTATTATTTTAATATTACTTTTTTCGATATCAATAGGTATACACGGATTGTCACATTCATTATTAGAAAAAAATTATAATTATAATTTAATGACAATAATGTATAGTTAAAAATAGTTATAAATATTTATTAAATATATAAAATTAATGTTACAATTTTGCGTTTCAATTATAAATAATTAATAAAATAAATTTATATATATTTTTTTCTAATTATATATTATAATGCCAGGAATATTTAATTATATTAAATCTCTTAGTACAAAACCTAAAAATAATTCAACTAATAACTCAATTAATAAGAAAAAATTAAATAAAAGAAAAGGAAGACCACCACTTGAAAAACAATCTGCAACAAGAAATTTTAGTAATGCAAATGGAACAACAAATAATGGAGAAAATAAAAGAAA
>Ga0214921_10006086_pt1 | contig 16700 bp, 17 predicted proteins | sample LL1505_MetaG_FD_177992 | JGI IMG/M metagenome (GOLD analysis project Ga0214921, IMG submission 177992) | Freshwater microbial communities from Lake Lanier, Atlanta, Georgia, United States - LL-1505 | ecosystem: Environmental > Aquatic > Freshwater > Lake | place: USA: Georgia | collected...
TCTACTACTACCCAGGCTTCTGGGAGGGTGGTCCTCAGTTGGACTTCTTCATCAATGACAAGGCATTCAATGCACTGTCACCTGAATACAAGGCAATTGTTGAAGCCGCTTGTGCACAAGCACACTCTGATATGCAAGCCAAGTACGACGCCCGTAACCCTGCTGCTTTGAAGCAGTTGGTAGGTTCTGGCGCCAAATTGCGTGAGTTCCCCAAAGACGTGATGGCTGCTTCATTTAAAGAAGCCATGGAACTGTACGAAGAGGTTTCAGCCAAGAACGAAAACTGGAAAAAGGTTTATACCGACTACTCCAAGTTCCGTGCAGATTCCAACTTGTGGTTCCGTTTCACAGAGGCCAAGTTTGACTCGTTCATGCAAGCGCAAAAACTGTAATAGGTTTTAGCCTTCAAGAGAAAACCGCGCCTAGTGCGCGGTTTTTTGTGGCTAATTCAACTGTGAGAAATAAAACCAATACGCCTTGAATTACATCTGGCGAAATGATTTGAGTTCCTGGCTAAGTCTTTCCATCTCTAGCAAGACCGCTGCATCGGACACATAAAAAACACTGAATTTGCCCGCTAGGGTGCGGGTATAAAGCCTGGGCGCAATAAGCCACTCTAGGCCCCGAATACGAATGAGTTGGGCGACAGCCAAATCATCAAAATCAAAGTGTTTGGGCCACATCCAACTTTGTGAAATGCCGGTGGGGTCTAGTCGAATACGGCTGATCAATACAAACCAAGCGGTACAGGCAAGCAAGCCCCAGCCCAAGATAAACCATCCGGCAGTACGAAGTCCTTCTAAGTCGGCGTTACCGCCAAATTTGCCTTGCAACCAAAGGCTTAAAAGCCAATAGCCACAAAATGCAACAACCGTGCAGGTGAGGGTTTTGAATGCGAGCGAGAAAGCCGGCCCCTCAACCTTTTCGGCCTGCAGTTCAAACCGAAAAGGCGCGGGTCCGAGCATTATTTTTTGAACAAGTCGTCAATTTTCTTTTGTTCAGCTGCAGCATCTTCTGCCGCAGTTGGAGCTGTGCCATCGGGCTTTAAATCGATGACAGGAACTTCTTGCTCGGATGGCATTTCAATCACCACTTTGTCGAGATCGACCTTTTCTTCTTTGTCTAAGAACATGGTGACTGTCTCAGGAACAAAGATCACGATCACAACCAAGATGAGTTGCATGATCACCCAAGGAATCGCTCCTAGGTAAATATCGTTAGAGAGAACAGGTTTTTCGATACGACCTTCTTTGAACAAAGTATCTGCAATACCACGCAGATAAAACAGCGCAAACCCAAATGGCGGGTGCATAAAGCTAGTTTGCATGTTCACGCATAGCAACACACCAAACCACACCATGTCGATGCCCATTTTGTCGGCGACAGGGCCCAACATCGGCAAAATGATGAAGGCGATTTCAAAGAAATCTAAGAAGAAAGCCAAGAAGAATATAAATACATTGACTGCAATCAAAAAGCCAACTTGCCCGCCTGGCAAACCTGACAGCATGTCTTCTACCCATTTCGCGCCGTCCACCCCTTGGAAAACCATGGAGAACACGCGTGAACCGATCAAGATAAACACCACCATCGCTGTTAGGCGCATGGTGCTGTGCATCGCTTCCCAGATTAAGTCTTTGTCTAAGCGCTTATGCATAGCAGCCAAGAGCAAGGCGCCAACGCAACCCATAGCACCAGCCTCAGTTGGCGTTGCAATAGCAGTATTGATGCCTGGTAACCCGCCCATTGAGCCGAGTACGGCAAAAATTAAGAAGGCCGAAGGGATGATGCCGCGCAAACATTTCATCCATAAGTGAAACCCATCCATGGTCCGAGCTTCCTTGGGAATACCCGGCACATGGTGCGGTTTGAATACGCCTAAGGCAAATGTGTAGAGGGCAAAGATTGCAACCTGCAAGATAGACGGCCCCCATGCGCCTTTGTACATATCGCCAACAGAACGCCCTAATTGGTCGGCCATCACGACCAAGACTAAGGAAGGAGGAACTAACTGCGTGATCGTGCCAGATGCGGCCAACACACCCGTCGCATAGCGCATGTTGTATCCGTAGCGGATCATGACTGGGAGAGAAATCAAGGCCATGGCGATCACTTGACCGGCCACCGTACCTGTGATCGCACCCAAGATGAAACCCACGATGATGACTGAGTAGCCTAGACCGCCTCTGACTGTTCCAAAGAGCTGTCCCATCGAGTCAAGCATGTCTTCGGCTAAACCGCATTTCTCGAGGATGGCACCCATGAAGGTGAAGAAAGGAATGGCCAACAACAAGTCGTTGCTGAGAATGCCAAAAATATTGAGCGGCAAATTAGCCATGAAGCTGGCAGGAAACCAGTCCAAGCTAATAGCTAGAAACCCGCAAGCCAAACCTAAAAAAGACAGTGAGAAGGCAACGGGAAAGCCAATCAGCATTGTGAGCACAAGGCCCGCAAACATGATGGGTGCGAAGTTTTGCATTTCCATAGTCGTATTCCTTATTGCACCGGTTTTTCGTAATGCGTGTCCATTTCAAACGTGCCTTGTAAATAAGCCACACGTTTGATGATTTCACTGATGCCTTGCAAAGTCATCCAAAAGAAACCTACTGGTAAAAGCAACATAGCAGGCCAACGAATTAAGCCTCCAGCATTGCTAGACATTTCGTTGGTCATTAGCATTTTTAGAAAGAGGGGGAAGCTCAGCCATGACAAGAGGATCATGACGGGCAATAAAAATAAAACCAAGCCCATTAAGTCAATGTAGACAGGGCCATTGCCTTTGAGGCGTCCATAAAAAATATCAACGCGCACATGCTCATTCATCTTAAGAACTAAAGGGGCGCCCAACATGACGGTGGTGGCGAACAAATACCACTGAATTTCAAGCCAACCGTTGGAGCTGATGTCAAAACCGTAGCGAATAAAAGCATTACCAGCAGAAATCATGGCGGCTGCTAAAACGGCAAATGCTGCCACACGGCCAAATTGCGCGCTAATTTTGTCTACGCCTAAGGCGAATGTTAGAAGTTTAGACACTGTGTGCCTCCTTTTTTTGACAACCGGCTATCCTACCAAATATCAGTAATTTCCAAGCTAGGATATAGAAGAATCTTCACAAATTTACATGTCCTCTTTGGCAGATAGTGCTTTCGCTGCATTCGACCTTATCACCCAGCTAGACCCTATGCTGGGGAGCGTGGTCGCACGTTCTTTGTGGGTGAGCCTATGGGCGACAGTGATAGCCAGTTCGCTTGGTATTTGTTTTGGCGCTTGGCTAGCCGTTAGCCGTTTTTACGGAAGAGGTGTGTTGTTGACTTTGCTCAACACCTTGCTGGCCTTGCCATCAGTGGTGGTGGGCTTGGTGGTATACCTTTTGTTATCGCGCAGTGGTCCTTTAGGTTATTTGGGTTGGCTCTTTAGCTTGAAAGCCATGGTGGTGGCGCAGTCTGTGTTGGTGTTTCCCGTAGTGGCAGCATTAACACGCCAATGTGTGGAAGATGCAGACCGACTCCATGGTGAGCAGTTGCAATCATTGGGCGCAGGTACGGTTTTACGTAGTCTGCTGTTGGTGTGGGACGAGCGCTATGTATTTCTCACCATCGTTATCACTGCTTTTGGTCGGGCGATTTCAGAGGTGGGCGCCGTCATGGTGGTCGGTGGCAATATCGAGGGATTCACACGCGTTATGACCACAGCCATTGCCCTAGAAACCAGCAAAGGTGATTTGCCACTTGCGTTGGCACTAGGTTTAGTTTTACTAACTGTGGTTTTGTGTTTGAACATCTTGGTGGCATCTCTAAGAAGTTGGCGCTTGCGTGAAGACGGTTCAACGTCTGACCCTTTGCAAAAGGCATGGATATGAACGTGCAAATTGAAATCCAGCAAACAATTCCAAACAGGAAAGAACTGCAACTCCAGTTGCAGAGTGTGGATGTTCAGTTTGGTAACCACCTAGCACTCAAGCAAATTGATTTAAACGTGTATGCAGGAGAGCGTGTGGCTTTCGTCGGCGCCAATGGCTCTGGCAAAAGCACTTTGTTGCGTGTCATACATGGTGTGCTGCCTGTCAGTAGTGGCCAAGTGCATTGGCAGCCTGGGGTGCAACAGGCGATGGTATTTCAACGCCCGCATATGTTGCGCACCTCGGTTATCAATTTTGTGGCTTTGGCATTGTGGCTGCGAGGTGTCCCATGGCGTTCTGCCAAAGAGCAAGCGTTACAGGCTTTGCAGCAAGTTGATTTGCAAGATTTAGCGCGCCGCAATGCTAAAACTTTGTCTGGAGGTCAACAGCAACGATTGGCTTTTGCACGGGCATTGGCGGTTCATCCGCAATGTATGTTGTTGGATGAACCCACATCTAGTCTGGATCCACATGCCAAACGCGAAGTCGAGCGCATCATGGAGCATTGGATTGCAGAAAATGCAACCACTTTACTATTTAGTAGCCACAACTTAGGACAAGTCAAGCGCTTAGCAACCCGGGTTATTTATTTGGAGAACGGGCGTATCTTGGCTGATCTACCTACCCAGCAATTTTTCAATCAACCATTAGAAAAGTCGCACCCCGAAGCCCATTTGTTTTTAAGAGGCGAGCGCGTCTAACAAAGCCTTATTTGAAGAGTAAGACGACTGTTTTCAATCCTGCTAGCGTCATCAAGAGTGACCCGACTAAGTGCAAGCCAGCTGTCGCCATGGCCAAGCCGACACGACCCTCTGACAACATCGCCACCACTTCCGCAGAAAAACTAGAGAAGGTGGTGAGTGCGCCCAAGAAGCCCGTGACAAGCAACAAACGCCAAGCGGGGTCGAGATCCGGTTGCGCTTGAAAAAACGCCACGCAACCACCAACCAAGTAGCCGCCGATCAAATTGGCGGCCAAGGTGCCCCAAGGTAGTAAAGCCTCTTGTGTATTGAGCCAAGTACCCAATTGCCAACGAGCCAACGCACCCATACAAGCGCCTATGCAAATGGCTATAACAGCACTCATTTATCTATGCCCATGACCGCATCTGGCAGATAGGTCACTATTTGTGGAAACACGGTGATCAACACAATACAAACAACCAAACAGGCAAAGAATGGGAGGGCAGCGCGTGCGATGGTGTTGCTGTCTTTACCGGTCATGTTTTGCAAAACAAATAGGTTGAAACCTACAGGTGGCGTGACCTCGGCAATTTCCACCAACAACACAATAAAAATACCAAACCAAATCAAATCGAATCCCGCTTTTTGAATCATGGGTAAAACCACAGCACTGGTCAACACAATCATGCTGATGCCATCCAAGGCAGTGCCCAAAATCAAATACACCACGGTGAGTACTGCAATCAATGCCATAGGGCTCAGCTGCATGGCATTGACCCACTCTGCTAATTCGCGCGGGATACCCGTGAACGCCATAGTCTTGGTCAAGAAAGCAGCACCAGCCAATATGAACATGATCATGCAACTCGAGCGGGCAGTGCCCATCAAGCCTTCCCAGAAGTTGCTCCATGTCAAACTACCGCCCCATGAAGCTAATGCCAATGCACCCACCACGCCATAGGCCGCACACTCTGTTGCTGTGGCGTAGCCTGTGATCAACACCCAGCACACAAAAATGATGAGCGCACCACAAGGAATGAGATTACGCGAGAGTTTGATCTTCTCGATGAAAGTGGTTGGTGGATCAGCAGCAGGCACTTGGTCTGGGTGACGCAAGCTCCACCACATGATGTAACCGCTAAAGAGCGCCATCAACAAAAAGCCTGGCAAAAATCCTGCAAGAAAAATGCGAATGATCGATGCGTCCGCTGCTACGGCATAAACCACCATGGTGATCGATGGCGGAATCAAAATACCTAGTGTGCCTGCCGTGGCCAATGAGCCCAAAGCCAATTTTTCGCTGTAGCCGCGCTTCATCAATTCAGGCAATGCCACTTTGCTGATCGTGGCGCATGTTGCAGCAGAAGAGCCTGAGACGGAGCCAAAAATACCGCACCCCAAGATGGTGGTGTGCATTAAGCGACCAGGAATGCGGTTTAACCATGGACGCAAACCCTCAAACATCTCTTCGCTGAGCTTGGTGCGAAACAAAATTTCGCCCATCCAAATAAATAGAGGGAGCGCGGCAAGCTCCCAGCTTGCATTGCTTTCCCAAAACGCGCTGAATAGGTTTTTGCCTGGCTGTGTGCTGGTGAAAAAAGCTTGGCCCACCCAGCCGCAAATTGCCAAAGTCATGGCAATCCACACGCCGCCTGAAAGCAACACCATCATGATGAGTAAAAGCAGGCCGCCGACGAGAAGAATATCCATGAAAACCTTGCAGGCTAAAAAATCAAACGTCGGAAGAAAAATCACCCCGCGCATGGCGCTCTTGTACTTCGCGCACATAAGTAGGGATTTGACCTTGTAGAACCAAGACCAATTCATCTAAAAGGGCGATCCATAAAAGAACCGACCCCAAGGCAAAGCTCATTTGTGGAATCCATATGGGCATGGGTAAAAGACCTTGTGCCACTTCGTTGAATTCCCAACTCTCATAGGTGAATTTGCAAGCCCACCAAGCCAAATAGGCTACAGCGATATTGCCAACCAGCAAAGCCGCGATCTCAAAACGCTTGCGCCATGCAGCTGTCAAGCGATCCAGTAACAAAGTGACGCGTACAAAGTCACCATGCTTGAACGCATGCGCCATACTAAAAAATGATGCCGCCGCACAAAACCACGCCACCACATCGTTGACAGCGCCAGTCCTAACCCCAAACTCACGCAATACGCTTTGGGCGATCATCAAAGCGCATAGCGCCAAGATGAACAAGGCGCCCAAAGCGCCAGAGGCGTAATACAGCCGATCTAAAAATCGGCGCATTATTTTTTCGCTTTGGGTGCAGGCTTAGCAGATTGGTTAAATGCGGTAATGATGGCTTCGCCATCCGCACCAGCGCGTTTTTGCCAGTCAGCCAGCATGATGGTGCCGACTTGTTTCATGTCTGCCATGAGCTTAGGTGATGGGGTGACGATTTGCATGCCTTTTTCAGCCAGGGCTTTTTTGTAGAAGCCATCTTTTTCTGCGCTGACTTTCCAGCCGCGTGTCTCCGCTTCTGCAGCGGTTTTGACTAAAGCTGCTTGTGTTGCAGCATCCAGCGAATCAAACGCTTTTTTATTCACGATCACAGCGTTCTTAGGCAACCATGCTTGGGTGTCGTAGAAATACTTCAAGCTCTCGTAGGTTTTGGTGTCGAACCCGGTGGAGCCAGAGCTCATGTAGCTTTCGATCACACCAGTGGCCAAGGCCTGTGAAAGCTCCGCTGCTTGGATGGTCACTGGTTGTGCGCCAATAAGTTCTGCGATTTTGGCGGTGGCAGGGCTGTAAGCGCGCCATTTGATGCCACGCAAGTCGGCGACTGAATTGATTTCTTTCTTGGTGTAGATGCCTTGGGAAGGCCAAGCCACCGCAAATAACAACTTCATACCTTGGGCAGCTAAAAGTTTGTCGAGCACGGGCTTTTGCGCGTCGTACAAGCGTTTGGAGTCAACGTAACTGGTAGCCAAGAATGGGATACCGTCTGCGCCGTAAATAGGGTTCTCGTTTTCAAAGTTCACCAATAACACTTCACCAATTTGCGCTTGGCCGCCTTGCACCGCGCGTTTGATCTCATTGGCTTTGAAAAGCGATGCGTTGGCATGTACGGTAATTTTGAGTTTGCCGGCCGTAGCCGCATCGACATCTTTGGCGAACTGGATCAGATTTTCAGAATGGAAATTGGTTGCCGCATAGGCGGCAGGCAGGTCCCATTTGGTTTGAGCGAACACGCTGCCAGCAAAAAGTGACAGGGCTAGGGCAGAAACAGAAAAATAACGACGTTGCATAAGAACTCCTGAACAGGTAAGACTAAAAAATCGTGGCTTTTTCGCGCCAAAAGGTGAACTATAGCCAGTATTTGGGGGGCCTCTGAAATTCATACAATGGTCTGCAAGAGTAAGCCCCCATCTAATTAAGAACCGAAACGCCCCCCCTAGAAACGGAATCCCCCATGAACAAACTTTTTTCCCTCATTTGCGCCCTCTTGTTTCTAGCCGGTTGCGCCACTTCCGCCAACTACCAAAAAAACCTCAATGCATGGGTCGGTGAGGACGAATCAGCCTTAATTGCGAAATGGGGTAAACCTAATAAAACCTATGAAGTCGATGGCTTTACTTATTTGGTCTACACCACTTCTGGCGATGCATCGACGCCTGGCACCAATACAGATTCCCAAAACACAGTGGCTGGCACATCCATCTTTGGTGGCGCTAACGGTTGGATCCCGTCGTTAACCTTTTGGAGCACTTGCCAAACCACATTTGAAATTCAAAAAGGCAAAGTGGTGACATTTGAATTCAAAGGCGCAGATTGCCGATCAAGTACTAAATAATTAGTGAATATCTATGAGTGATGGTGTACGTGAAAAAAAATGGCAATTCTGGATAGATAGAGGCGGCACCTTCACCGATATCGTGGCCAAACGACCTGATGGCCAATTGGTTACCCATAAATTACTCAGCGACAACCCCGAGCATTACCGCGATGCAGCCGTTGCGGGCATTCGCTATTTATTAGGACTCCCCGTAAACGCTCCGATCACTGCTGAGTTGGTGGAATGCGTGAAGATGGGCACAACCGTGGCGACAAATGCTCTTTTGGAGCGCAAAGGCGAACCTACGCTGTTGGTCACTACCCAAGGCTTTCGTGATGCCTTGCGCATCGCCTACCAAAACCGCCCACGATTATTTGATCGACGCATTGTGTTGCCTGAGTTGTTATATGCGCGGGTGATTGAAGCCCAAGAGCGGATGGGTGCCCATGGTGAGTTGGTCCAAGCCTTGGACGTAGATAGTTTGCGCAAACAACTGCAAGATGCATTCGATGCAGGATTGCGCAGCGTGGCCATTGTCTTTATGCATGGTTACCGTTACACAAGCCATGAAGTGCATGCAAAGGAACTTGCCGAGCAAATCGGATTCACGCAAATCAGCACCTCGCACGGCACCAGTCCTTTGATGAAGTTTGTCAGCCGAGGTGACACCACGGTAGTGGACGCGTATCTGTCACCCATCTTGCGACGTTATGTCGACTTAGTCGCTGCCGATATGCCAGGTGTGCCTTTGTATTTCATGCAGTCGTCTGGCGGATTGACGGATGCCCATGCTTTTCAAGGCAAAGACGCGATTTTGTCGGGGCCTGCGGGTGGCATAGTGGGTATGGCGCGCACGGCGCAATTGGCTTTTGCCAATATGGCGAACCATGAGCCAGTGCAAGTGATTGGCTTTGACATGGGGGGCACCTCCACTGATGTCTCACATTTCGCTGGCACGTTCGAGCGCGAGTTTGAAACGCAAGTGGCTGGTGTACGCATGCGTGCACCGATGATGAGTATTCACACCGTGGCTGCCGGGGGTGGATCCATTCTGCGGTTTGATGGCGCTCGCATGCGTGTCGGTCCACAAAGCGCTGGGGCCAACCCAGGGCCCGCTAGTTATAGGCGTGGTGGCCCCTTAGCTGTGACAGACGCGAATGTATTGCTGGGAAAAATCCAGCCCCATTACTTTCCACATGTATTTGGCCCACAAGCTAATGAGCCGCTTAACAGAGAGGTGGTGCAGCAACAGTTCAATGCATTCTCCAAAGACATGCAGCGACCAGTTGAAGCTATTGCTGAAGGTTTTGTACACATTGCAGTGCAACAAATGGCCAATGCCATCAAAAAAATCTCGGTGGCCCGTGGCTATGACGTGACGCGCTACACCTTGCAATGCTTTGGCGGTGCTGGTGGACAACACGCGTGTTTGGTGGCAGATGCGCTGGGCATGACGCGCGTCTTGGTGCATCCAATGGCCGGTGTGCTGTCTGCTTACGGCATGGGCTTGGCTGACCAAAACGTGATGCGTGAACAAGCGATTGAACAATTGCTTGACTCTGAGGTGTTGGTGCATTTAAAGCACGCAATGACAGCACTTACTCAATCTGCTCAAGCAGAGTTCAGCCAACAAGCAGTAAACATATCTCATTTGGAAGTGCACCAAAGAGTGCATGTGCGTTACCTTGGTAGCGACGCTGCATTGGTAGTGCCTTTTGGAAGTCTGCAAGAGATTCAACAAGCTTTCGAAAAAGCCTACCAACAACGCTTTGCATTTTTAATGGCGAACAAGCCCTTGATGGTGGAAGCTGTTTCTGTTGAGGTCTTGCTCAAGGGTGAGGCATTAGCAGAGCAAATGCATGTATTGCATCCTTTGCGAGATGTGCCTCAGCGCGACGCGGTGAAGGTCTTCGCCAATGGTGAATGGCATGATGCCGCGTTGGTAGTGCGAGAAGACTTGCGACCAGGCGATTTATTGCAAGGCCCTGCCATCATTGCTGAAAAAAATGCCACAACGGTGATTGAGCCTGGTTGGCAAGCACGCGTGTCTGCTCTAGACCATTTGGTGCTAGAGCGCTACCTCGACAAAGAAACGCAATTTGCTGTGGGCACCCAAGCAGACCCTGTGTTGCTTGAAGTATTCAACAACCTGTTCATGAATATTGCAGAGCAAATGGGCTTGCAACTGCAAAACACGGCGCACTCGGTCAACATCAAAGAGCGCCTAGATTTTTCTTGTGCTCTGTTTGATGCACAAGGTAACTTAATTGCTAATGCACCGCATATGCCTGTGCATTTGGGTTCTATGGGTGAGAGCATCAAGACGGTGATTCGCGAAAACGCTAAAACCATGCAAGAGGGCAATGTCTATGTGTTGAACGACCCCTATCATGGCGGCACGCATTTGCCAGACATTACCGTCATCACGCCTGTGTACTTAGACGGTTCCAAGACGCCAGATTTTTATGTAGGGTCTCGTGGCCACCATGCCGATATCGGTGGTGTGACGCCCGGTTCGATGCCACCGTTTTCTACGCGGATTGAAGAAGAGGGCGTACAGATCAACAATGTTTTGTTAGTGGAGCGTGGTGTATTGCGTGAGACAGAGATGGTGGCCTTGCTACAAAGCGGCCAATACCCCAGCCGAAACCCTGCACAAAACATGGCCGACTTGAAAGCACAAATTGCCGCCAACGAAAAAGGCGTGCAAGAGTTACGCAAGATGGTGACGCAGTTCGGCTTGCCTGTCGTCAAAGCCTATATGGGTCATGTACAGGACAACGCTGAAGAATCTGTGCGCCGTGTCATCACCCATTTGAAAGACGGGTCGTTCACCTTGTCTTTAGACAATGGCGCGCAGATACAAGTGGCGATTCGTGTGAATACACAAGCGCGTACCGCAGAGATTGACTTCACGGGCACGTCGGTTCAGCAAACCAACAACTTCAATGCACCAACTGCGGTGTGTATGGCCGCAGTGTTGTATGTGTTCCGTTCCTTGGTCGACGACGACATACCGCTCAACGCAGGATGCTTGAAGCCTTTGAAGGTGATCATTCCAGAAGGGTCGATGCTCAATCCGCTGCCACCTGCATCGGTGGTGGCGGGTAATGTGGAAACGTCTAGTTGCATCACCAATGCTTTGTATGGCGCGCTAGGTGTCATGGCCAGTAGCCAACCCACGATGAACAACTTAACCTTTGGAAATGCGCAATACCAGTATTACGAAACTATCTCTGGTGGAAGCGGGGCAGGCGATGGTTTTGACGGAACCAGCGTGGTGCAAACGCATATGACCAACTCGCGTTTGACTGACCCAGAGGTATTGGAGTTTCGCTTTCCAGTGCGCTTACAAAGCTATGCAATACGCGAGGGCTCTGGAGGCGCAGGGCGTTGGCATGGTGGCAACGGAGGAATCCGTCGCATTGAATTTCTAGAACCTATGACGGCCAGTATCTTGTCTAATGCGCGCGTACACTCTGCTTTTGGTATGGCGGGTGGTAGTGCCGGGGATGTGGGCATCAACAGAGTGGTGCGTAAAGACGGTACGCAGCAAGATGTACCGCATATTGCCCAAGTGGACATGCAAGCAGGCGATGTTTTTGAAATTCATACGCCAGGGGGTGGTGGCTACGGAAAGCTTTGACCATTCACTAAAACACCCTGGTCTGAAAACTGTTGCGCCTTAGCTTTACCAATACCTGCAACGCGGGACATCAAATCTTTCCAGTTCGTAAAAATTTTTTCAGCACGCGCTATCAATACTTTGCGTGTCATCGCAGGCCCCATGCCTTTGATGCTATCGAGTTCAGCTTCATTGGCTTGGTTGATCTCTAAGGCTAATACGCTTAAGTGAGCGCAAACCAAAGCGCCCACCAACCATTTTTTAAGCAAGCAACTCTGCCATGTACTGCGTAACGCCAGACGTGACATCTGCAAACGGATGGTTGCAACCTGTGCTGTGCAAGTTACTTAAATCCGCTTGGGTGTAGCACTGGTATTTGCCACGCAAAGCGTCAGGGAATGGAATGTATTCAATCAAGCCAAGTTGTACGGCTTGTGCCAAATCCAAAGCAGGATGGCCTTGCGCGCGGCGCAATGTATTGACAACCGCCAGTGCGACATCGTTAAAAGGTTGCGCGCGTCCTGTGCCGAGATTGAAGATGCCCGATTTGCTGGGGTTATCAAAGAACCAGAGATTGACAGCCACCGCATCGTCCACAAAGATGAAGTCGCGCTGTTGGTCACCTGCGCTGAAGCCACCGTATTCGCCAAATAGTTTGACGCGTCCTTCTGCATTGAATTGATTGAACTGGTGGTAGGCCACGCTTGCCATACGCCCTTTGTGTTGTTCGCGAGGGCCGTAGACATTGAAGTAGCGGAACCCCGCTACTTGAATACTCAAGTTGCGAAAGTCATTGCTGTAAGCGCGCCTCACATATTGGTCAAATAAGAGTTTGGAGTAGCCATACACATTGAGCGGGCGCTCGAACTCTGGTGTTTCGCGGAAAGTGTCGCTGCCGCCATACGTGGCTGCGGACGATGCATAAAGCAAGCGTGTACCTGTTTGCTGGCAAGCCTTGAGCAGACCGCAGGACAGGCTGAAGTTGTTGTCCATCATGTAACGGCCATCGGTTTCCATGGTGTCGCTGCAAGCACCTTCGTGGAAGATGGCTTCTACTTTGCCGTAGGCACCGTCTGCAAAGAGTTCATAGAAAAGGTCTTGGTCGACATAGTCTGCAATCTGCAAATCGGCCAAGTTGACAAACTTGTCGCCTTGCGTGAGGTTATCGACCGCGATGATGTTGTCAATGCCGCGTGCGTTCAAGCCTTTGATGATGTTGCTGCCAATAAATCCTGCAGCTCCGGTGACGACGATCTTCATGCAAATAACTCCTCGTAGCTGACAGTAGCTGTACCAAATTTACCTACCACCACGCCACCCGCGCGGTTGGCCCAAGGCATAGCCTCGCGCAAAGACATTCCGGCTGCCACAAGGGCTGCGAGGGTGGCAATCACGGTGTCGCCTGCACCCGTCACATCAAACACTTCGCGCGCTTGGGCTGCGATATGTGTGACGCCTTGTGCATCGAACAGGGTCATACCTTCTTCGCTGCGCGTGAGCAACACAGCGTCGAGTTGCAATTGCTTGCGCAAGTTGTGCGCTTTAGCGCTGAGTTCTTCTTCGCTATTCCAGCCGCCCACCACTTGCTGAAATTCAGCACGGTTAGGTGTGATGCAAGTAGCACCTGCATAGCGTGAAAAGTCGCTGCCTTTGGGGTCAATCAACACGGCTTTGTTGGCTTTGCGCGCTGCAGCAATCATGTCAGTCACATGCGCCAAGCCGCCTTTGCCGTAGTCGGAGAACAACACGACTGGATGGTCTACTAAGAGTTGCATGAACTGCTGGGTTTGCGAAGACAAGACTTCGTTTTGTGGCGTGTTTTCAAAATCTACACGGAGTAATTGTTGTTGCCGTCCAATCACGCGCAATTTGACGGTGGTTTTGAGTTGGGCGTCGCGACCGAAATACGGGGTGATGCCGCTTTTGGCGATCAGGTCTTGCAATAAATGGCTAGCTTCATCGTCACCAACTACGGACAGCAAAGAGGCTTGTGCGCCAACGCTCACGGAATTGAAGGCTACGTTGGCGCATCCACCCAAACGGTTTTCTTCGCGGGTGATACGCACCACAGGCACAGGGGCCTCGGGGCTGATGCGGTCAACAGCGCCGTACCAGTAACGGTCGAGCATGACATCGCCGACCACCAATACTTTGGCTTGCGCGAGTTGCTCTTTGGAGAGTGGAGGTTTGGGTAAGTTCATAGTTCTTCAATACGCTTTGGCGGATAACTGTCCCAAGCTTGGCAGCCTGGGCATTGCCAGAAATGTTGCGTCGCTTCAAAACCGCAAGCTGCACAGCGATAGCGTTGCAGAGGCTTGGCAGCGCGCTCGAGCGCGCGTTGCACTTGTGGGTGAAATTGCTGATGCTCAAATTTTTCGTTGGCAATCCATTGGGTGGCGGCAACCAATGAGGGTTCGCGTTCTAAGTGCTTGGCAAACCATTGGCTGGTGTCTGTCTCGCCACGCGCTGTGCGCAAGGACACGATGGCTTGCAATACATCGAGGGATGCCGTGTGTTGGTAGAGATGTTCTAAAAACTGCAAGGCGTCATCTAAGCAATGCAATTCTTGAGCAAGCACCGCTAACCGAGGCGCTAAGAGTGGCACTGCGGAAGGCGCGGTATGCGCAAGACGTTTGAGCGTGTCGTAAGCGGCTTGTGTCTCACCTGATTCGCTTAGCACTTTAGCCATCGCTAATGGCGCTCTAGCCGCGTGAGGCGCAGTATCGATAGCTTGTTGCAAGAGACGAATTTTGGTGGCGTGGTCTTGGGCCGTCTCGTTGCTTTCGGCCTGCTCGCACAGGTAATGCGCCAAGCGGCCTTGAAAACTCCCATTGCCCGAGGCATTGAGTTTGTGCGCGATGTCGGTGGCTTTGGCCCAGTCGCGCGAGCGCTCATAAATACTGAGTAAGGCCAAATGCGCTTGTTCCGCGAAAGCGGTGCCTTCAAGCTTGGACAAGGAGTCTTCGGCGCGGTCTAGCAAACCTGCTTTTAAAAAGTCCAAGGCCAAAGCATGTTGGGCACGGTCAAGATCTGCTTGGCTCAGGTCACCACGAGAGAGTAAATGTTGGTGCACACGCACCGCACGTTCGTATTCGCCGCGACGGCGAAACAAATTGCCCAAAGCGAAGTGCAACTCAGAGGTATCAGGGTCGTGTTGCACAGCTTCAATAAAAGCATCAATCGCTTGGTCTTGTTGCTCGTTGAGCAAGTAGTTCAAGCCTTTGAAGTAAGCGCGTGGAGTTTGGCGGTTTTCAAAACGCAACTGACGCAAGTCGACCCGCGAAGCTAACCAACCTAATCCAAAGGCCAAAGGCAGACCAAACAAAACCCAGCTGATATCAAATTCCATGCGCGGTGTCCGGTAGGGCTGGCTTGTTGCTGACGTTGGTGGACATGGGTTCTGTTGGGGTAGTGCTTGTGGACTTGGCCAAGCGACGCAATTTCCACCAGCGTGGCAGCATGCCCATGACGCCCACAGCAACACCCAATACAAAAATACTCAAGACGACCACGATCAAAGGCGCACGCCAAGCGGCGCCAAAAAAGAAATGCACCAAGATGTCTTCTTGGTTATTGAGTGCAAATGCGAACAGGGTAAAAAAAATGGCTGCTTTCAATGTCCATTGAAGCAGCCACATGAGGTTTTTCAAAGTAACTCCTCAGTGACTGAGAAGAATTTTAGCCCCGAGAGTCGATTTACTTTTTGACTGGTGTCGCAGCCAATATTTCTTGTGTGCGTGCATCCACCGCTTCGCGCAAGGCTTTGCCTGGCTTGAAGTGGGGTACACGTTTTTCTGGAATCGCGACACTCTCGCCGGAACGCGGATTGCGTCCCATGCGAGGGGGCCGACGGTTGATCGAAAAACTGCCAAAACCCCGCAATTCAATGCGGTGCCCGCGCACCAAGGCATCGCCCATCGCGTCAAGAAGCGTCTTGACGGCGAACTCTGCGTCGCGGTGCGTGAGCTGGCTGAAACGTGCAGCCAGTTCTTCGACCAAGTCGGAACGGGTCATCCGTTGTTGTTGTCGTCAAGCTTGGCACGCAACAAAGCGCCCAAACTGGTGGTACCCGTGTTTTCACGTGACGATTGTTGTGACAAGTTAGCCATAGCTTCTTGTTGGTCGACAGCGTCTTTGGCTTTGATGGACAACTGGATGTTGCGGGTCTTGCGATCCACATTGACCACTACAGCCGTGACTTCGTCGCCGACTTTGAGCACGTGGCTGGCGTCTTCCACGCGGTCGCGTGAAATTTCGCTGACGCGCAAGTAACCGACGATGTCTTCGCCCAAATCGATTTCAGCGCCTTTGGCGTCAACCGTTTTGACCTTACCCGTGACGGTTTGGCCTTTGTCGTTGACAGACACGAAGGTGGTGAAGGGGTCAGAGTCGAGTTGCTTGATACCCAAGGAGATGCGCTCGCGCTCGACGTCCACAGCCAATACCAAGGCTTCGACTTCTTGGCCTTTTTTGTATTCGCGGACAGCGTTTTCGCCGGTCTCGTTCCAAGACAGATCAGACAAGTGCACCAAACCGTCGATGCCAGCAGCCAATCCGACGAACACGCCGAAGTCGGTGATGGATTTGATTGGGCCTTTGACGCGGTCGCCGCGCTTGGTGTTTTGTGCGAAGTCTTGCCATGGGTTGGCTTTGCACTGCTTCATGCCGAGGCTGATACGGCGCTTGTCTTCGTCGAT
>Ga0214921_10006087_pt1 | contig 16699 bp, 16 predicted proteins | sample LL1505_MetaG_FD_177992 | JGI IMG/M metagenome (GOLD analysis project Ga0214921, IMG submission 177992) | Freshwater microbial communities from Lake Lanier, Atlanta, Georgia, United States - LL-1505 | ecosystem: Environmental > Aquatic > Freshwater > Lake | place: USA: Georgia | collected...
ATGACAAGTTTTGCTTATTTATATTGGTAAGTTTACTCTGATGACCACTGCAGCGCAACATATTTTAGGCGCCGAGCTTTATTTATTTTTAAATAAAAATACCCCATCGCAAGATGGGGCTAAGGTAAATTCAGCTCGGCCAACCCATAGGGTTAGATTCGCGCCGACGCAAGTGCTTTTTTGTCTGCGATATTTTACGCAGCAGCGCTGGGTTGTCATCGCTCGCGATGATATCGCCTAGCTCCGCCAAGTCGGACCGTAACAAATTAATGAGGCCTGTGTACGCTCGGCTCGGTCCCGAAATAGGCAGCATTGACTCGAGGTCAGATATTATTTTCGGACGCAAATCCCTGACCTCTATGTTTTTGACTAGTGAGAGGGTATTGGAAAACTCCCCAAACAAGTCCTCTAAAAACATAGTGCGTCGTATTTTATTACGGGCAACTAGGCTGCCCAAGGCATTTAAGTAGCCGTTATGGTTGATTACTTTTAAGCCATAGCCAAACGGGTTGCAATGATACAGCTCCGAACTGCGCTCAAATTGTTGGGCTACGGTCGAACTACGGCCAAAACTAAGTAGCCTATCAAGCCAAACCAGCTCCTGCTTAAATGTATCTAGCACTAAGCCACCGAACCCTGCTCGATTACGGGCAGAATGAAGCGATAGCGCATCGAATGTTAGCTGGTCTCTTAAAAGCCGATCAGTCATTACAAGCTGAGCACTTTTTGCCCCAGGGTTATATCTGCCTCTGCTGTCTTTGAGGTCAATAACGTCGCTAAGTACTTCGCCAGCTTGGATTCGGCTGATTGTTCTGGCACCAAGTAGCTTCGAGCTGTAGCCGCTAAGCAGCTGGCTAAAATACTCAATTGCTAGTGGGTTTGAACCAATAGCCGACCAGCTGTTGGTAAAGCTTTTAATAGCAACACTATTGCCCAGACGAATACTTTCGATTGTGTCTCGAGAGCAAGCGATACTATCGGCACTGTCTTGGCCAGACCTACCTAGCGAGAATACGTCCCAACTTTGGTAGTAGGTTAACTTGGGGTTTTCGGGCCGTACAACAGCCAAGAATTCGCCCACGCGACCAACATCCTTAGGGTGAAAAGCTTCAACAATAAGGTAGTGTTTGTTGGTCGGGTCATTAAGAATTTTCTTTACTCGGTACTTTCCAGCCTTTGAGATACGACTAGCGCCACCAAGCTTATATACTTCTGGAGCTCCGAACTCTAGCATATATAGGACCTTTCGTTGTCGAGGTGCATTTACGGCGGTAGCTTAGCATATTTACAGCTTGACTTCAAGCCTCCCAACAGATTATAATCCTTTGGTAATAACACTATATTCCGGACTTCCGCCAGCTGGCGAATCAATGGTAAAGAGCCCCGAAAATGTAATCCGGAGTAGCTCAATGGTAGAGCACCGCCCTGTTAAGGCGATTGTTGCCGGTTCGAGTCCGGCCTCCGGAGCCAAAGAAAAAGAGTCAGGCCTTGTGCCCGGCTCTTTTTCTTTGGCACTCTGGGAACCAGAGTCTCGAACCGTAGGTTCGCTCGTGATGAGCTCTCGCAGATGCTTGCATCGAGAAAGCGAGGAAGCGTGCACGAAGTGCTACTCCGGCCTCTCTTCGAGTCTGAGCCTGAGGGCTCATCGCTCAGAGTCGAATGACCGAAGCCAAGAAAACACCAGAATCATCTGGTGTTTTATTTGTTTAGAAGTTGGCCCCGAAAGCTCTAGTACTTTTTGAGTAAACTAGCCCTATATTTTTTTAAGTGGTCCGCTAGTTTTGTCACCAATAATGCGCTTGTAGAGTAATTCGGCGCTTATAAGTGTAATAGGCATACCAATACCAGGATTTGTGCCTGCCCCAACATAGTAGAGGTCGGCAACCTTCTTGCTTATATTTTTAGGTCTAAATATAGCAGTTTGTCGCAATGTGTGGGCCAGACCAAGAGCGGTTCCTTGGTAACTGTTATAGCGAGACTTAAAGTCTTTAACAGAGAAGTTTTTCTGGTAGATTATATGCTTACGTAGATCGGGTAGATCCATCTCTTTTTCCATAGTTGCAAGAATTTTATCTGCATAGGCATCAAGCTGTTTTTCTGTGTAGTCTAGGCCAGCTGCTATTGGCACAAGTACAAACATATTTTCCATACCTTTTGGAGCAACAGAGGGGTCTGTTTTACTTGGTGCACAAATGTACACGCTTGGGTCATCTGGCCACTGTGGCTGGTCAAATATATCGGCAAAATTCTTTTTCCAGTCTTGGCTAAAGAGCAGGTTGTGGTGCGTTAATGAATCATATTGCCTGTCGACACCCAAGTATATAATTAAAGCGCTTGGAGCCAGCGTTCGTTTTTTCCAATAAGACTGGGAATATTGACGATATTGTTCGTCTAGCAATTTTTGCTCTGTATGCTGGATGTCGGCATTGCTTATGACAATATCTCCGCGAAGCTCTTTGCCATTAACTTTTACACCAACAGCTTTGCCATCTTTGACAATTATTTTTTGGACATCGCTATCAGTCTTGAATGTAACACCGTATTTCTTGGCAACTGCCACGAGAGCATTTGTAATTTCATAGATACCACCCTGGGGATAATAAACGCCCATATCAAAATCAATATGACTCATAATATTATAAATTGCGGGGGTGTTATAAGGACTTGAGCCAAGGAAGACTAGCGGATACTGCATAATCTTTTGAAGCTGCTCGGTCTTAAAGTAGCCACTTACGTAGCGATCCATATTCTTAAAAGCCGACAGTTTACGGCCTTCAGTCGCGACTTCTTTGGTAAAGAAGTCACGAAAAGAGTCATAGTTTTTGTACATAAAGCGGTCTTTAGCAACTTCATATTGGTAGCCAGCTTGGTCTAGGTATTTTTCAAGCTGTGCGCCAGCTCCTTTTTCGATCTTCTCAAAAGTTGGAATATCTTTTTTTAGGTCAGAGTAAATATCTACTTTTTCATCAAGGTCTTTATAGAATATTCGGTAGCTCGGCATTAATTTTTTAAGCTTCAGGAGCTTAGTAATATCTTCATCAAAAAGTTCAAAAAAGTGTTCAAAGACATCGGGCATTAAATACCAGCTCGGTCCGCGATCGAAAGTAAAGCCCTTGGCCTTAAAGGTTGTAGCACGACCACCAACAGATTCGTTTTTTTCTAAAACCGTAACTTTCCATCCAGCCTTACCTAAGATACAGGCGCTTCCAAGGGCCCCAAAGCCAGCCCCAATAATAATTGCGTGTTTTTTCATATACTCTATAGTCTACTATTTTTCAGACGCAATTGGTACAAAATAGCAAAACTAAGCCTAAGATAGCTATTAGATTTTTTTTGAGGGTTTTTTGTAATTTATTGCTACAATCAATGTAGTATGATTCGCTGGCTAATCAAAATATCGCGACCACGTTTCTGGGTTTATATCACCGGACCGTTTTTAATTGGAGTTGTTGCGGCTAGTCCAATACAGAGCTGGCTATTAATTATCTTGCTTGGTGCCTATTTCACTTTTCCAGCGAACCTATTAATTTACGGAATTAATGACATCTTTGATTATGAAACTGACAAACATAATCCTAAAAAACAGGCTTACGAAACATTAGTAAAACCAAAAGAGCAGAAACAACTTTGGCGCTGGATTGCAATTACTAATGTACCCTTTCTTTTATTGCTCCCGCTCCTTGGCAATAATGGAAGATGGGCGATAGCAGGCTTCTTGTTCTTTGGTGTCTTTTACTCAATGCCACCCATTCGTGCCAAGGTAAGACCACTTATAGATTCTATTTTTAATGTTCTTTATATTTTTCCAGCTATCGTTGGCTATGCGGTCGTTTCAAAAACATTGCCATCATTATACCTTTGCCTTGCAGCAGCATTTTGGTGCATGGCGATGCATGCTTACTCAGCAGTGCCAGATATTGGGGCCGATAGAAAAGCAAAGATTAGTACGATTGCAACCCAACTCGGAAAAACTGGCACGCTACTCTTTTGCCTCGCGTGTTATGCGCTTGCCGCAAGCCTCTCAATATCGGCATTGGGTCAGTTTTCAATTGCAGCAGGAATACTTTATGGTTTCATGATTATCGTCACACTACAGGCTAAAAATGCCCATTCAGTCATGAAGTTCTATAGGCTGTTCCCATATATCAACATGGGGGCTGGAATGGCTTTATTTTTCTGGGTCTTACTAATTGTAAAATAAACATAATCATGCAGAAACATTTATATGCCCGATGAAGGTTATCAAATATTAATTATTTAAAGAGTATAATTATATTATGCAAAATAATTTAAGCACCATTACAGGCCGGATTAACGCCAAGGCCATAGAGCTACTAGAAAAACACCCAGAAGGCATACGCTGGAGTGAAATGCTAAGATTGATTCAAGAAGCTTTTCCGGATTTTCACCCCAAAACTATCAATGGCTGTGTCTGGAAGCTTGTAGAAAAGTTTCCCGATAAAGTCTATAAACCAGAAAAGGGACTATTTAAACTAAAAGTGTGATTAGTAGATTACATTAGTAAAAAAACTGCACTGCCCAGTAGCGGCTAGTTTAAGTCAGAATATACTTAAATATTTGAAGAATAACATTTAGTCAAATACTATAAGAATTAAAGACCACCAAATAAACATAAGAATTGCTTTAAAGTGGTAAAGGTAATATGCTAAAGACATTAATTAACAAAGGAGTATAAATGGATAACAAACCAAACACAATCGTGGATATAGCTGCTGGTAACCCAGACTTTTCAACACTAGTTGCGGCCGTAAAGGCTGCAGGACTTGTCGAAACACTTTCTGGCGATGGCCCATTCACCGTGTTCGCACCAACTAACGAAGCTTTTGCGAAGCTACCAGAGGGAAAAGTCGATTCATTGCTTGCTGACATCCCTACACTTAAGAAGATATTAACCTACCACGTAGTCGCTGGCAAAGTTATGGCTGCAGACGTTGTGGAACTAGAAAGCGCCGCTACAGTTCAAGGTGATGAAGTGAAGATTGCTGTTGTAGATGGCAAAGTCAAGTTAAACGACTCCGCAATGGTAACTGCAACTGACCTTGAAGCAAGTAACGGTGTTATCCATGTGATCGACACTGTACTTATTCCTAGCTAGTAAGCAAAATAAGTTATGGTATATAAGAGCGCCGAATCGTCGGCGCACTTTGTTTGCGGCAACATATCATCAATTAAAAAAGCGCCTCTACAGATGAGTAAAGAAGCTATGCTGCTCCATTAAATATAAATAAAATTTTGCCAACAGTATCTTTTTGTCACTCTGAACTGGCTATTTATAATGCATCTGCCAGACGAATACCATCTGATAGCTATAACCGCCACTAAATAGTTGTTATACTTATAACTATGAACAACGAGCCGAACGAAACACAGCCAAGCCAGTCGACAACCCAAAATGACAGTAGAGATAAATTGGCCGACGAGCTTGATGCGACAGTACGACAAAAAGAGCAATCGCCAGGTGCATTTACTACCGAACCTTCGATCGCTGAATCTCAGGATGCCAGCGAAATAGCTAAAACACTTTTTGGATCCGAACACCAACCTACTGTTCAACTCGTACCGATTTATGAGTTCGTTATCCAGCGCGTTAATACCTATTCGGAGCGAGGAAGCGACAAGTCGGGGCGGCTGATATTTGAGATGGGCGACAAGAGCTTTAGTTTTAAATCTATAGCAGAATCTCCGACCTACCCAACCCAAACCAGGACACACACAACCCTTATTGGAGAGTCCTCATCAGTATTGGAGGAGAGTGGCAAACATACCCACCAGCAATACCAGTCAGAGGTTGCCAAGATTACGCCCGACAAGGTGGATGACAAGGAGCATTATACAGTCGACCGGTCTCTCAAGGGTATACTGCAGCTAGCTCAGCAAATAATCCCTAGCGATACAGCTATTGGCGAGATGCTTTCTGAAATCAACAATGGAGTCTATTCCGATAGAGCACTATTGCTGCTCGATGCTATTGCTGCCACAACCTGTATGGACGAAGCCGGCAACATGGGCAAGCTCGATCCGTACGGTGACGCTATGATTATATTGGCTCTATCGGGCGACGCTGCTGCCCAAGCCCAGATATCGAGCAGGGTTGCTAAGCTGCATGAAATAGATTCGGTTACTGCCAAGGAAGACGTAGCGAGCATAGCTGATCACTATGTAAAGTACCCGCCAATAGAAGATGGGCAAGAAAAGGTCTTGCCATTGGCGCAACTATCTATGGTGCACACTTCTAAGTTCCCACCACTTAGAGATGAGTCAGGCCAAGTAATAATTAAAACAAGATTCGATGCGCAGGGCTTTAGCCGAGCTTCATTACATTTTACTGTTAATCACTTGGTCAAAGCTCATTTGTATGGGAGCTGGGACGAGTCACCTTTTGTGGTTGTCGCGCCACTAAAGGGGATGCTAGAACAAAATGGAAAACCCAGGGCGCTTGGCGGTATAGACAGCTGGTGGCTAAGAAACCCCGGGCAGCCAGTTGAGTGTCCAGGTGCTATTGTAATAGCACCTAACGCTCGGGAGGGCGCCCCACTGTTAGAATCCTTGAGAGATGAAATACGCTACAAAACAAAAGACTATAGTGAACAAGATATCGAAGAGATGCTGACAGGAATGTTTGAAAGCCAAACAATAGCCTGGAGCGATTTACCACCCGAGGTTCAAGAAGCTATTGCTGTGATCGACCCGGAGTTCAAGACAGCAACATATCATTTTAATAGCGAATATTATGTTGATGAGCGCAATAAAATTATCTCTGCCGTTAATGGTATTTATCAAAATAATAAAGACAATATGGATATCGAATTTTGTTACATCACCAAGCAGCTAGCTTTTTTGGAGGCGCTTAAGCTGCAAGCTGCTCCTCCAGCAGTGTCCTACCAGTGGGACACCAGTATAGAAGGCTCCATAAATAGAGTGGCAAGAGACCTAGTAGTGACGCCACGCCTGCATGCAGACTCGTCCGAAGCTTACTTCGAGTCTCGCTACTGGAGGAATATTGATTTTGATGATGAAGTATTCGGAATAGGAAAGGATCTTGACCGTCAGACACGCAGGGCTGTATTAGCAAGTGGGGTGATGCCCACCCGTCAAACAATTACCCAAAAACTCAATGACCTCGGTTTTTAAATTATTAACGCTTGCTATCTAATCTATAGAATTAGATCTTGCGATACCGCTTTAGCTCGCATAGTGATAATATATAAAATATGCGCAACAATAAGCCCAATAAAAAAAAGCAGACGTTTTTTAAGCGTCATAGGCTACTAAAAATATTACTAATAGTTATAGGCTTACTGACTTTATTGTTATTTGTTCTAAACACAGTCAGCAGACTACAACAAAGTGCGTTCCAAAATGGCCTAAATAGTTTTTATGATACCGCAGGCCTCAATGAAATAGGCCCCCAGGGCGAAATAATACGCTCTGAGCCAGTGGCGGTGAGCCTCCAAAATGGCACGGGACAGAGGGTGCTTTATCGAACCCAGCGTGCCGATGGTAGCAATACATTTACATCGGGTATGATATACACTCCTTCTGCTCCTTCTGCCTCACCACGGCCTATTATGGCCTGGGCTCATGGCACATTGGGCATGGGCGATAGCTGCGCACCTTCGCGCCAAAAAGATCCGATTGGAAGCACTGGCATGGGTTGGGTCGATGCTATGTTGGCTCGAGGCTGGGTGGTAACTGCAACCGACTATGCCGGCTTTGGTACCCCCGGCATAGAGGCTTACTTGGTAGGCCAATCAGAAGCTCATGATGTGCTCAATAGCGTGCGAGCTGCTAAAAATTTGCCTGGTACCAACGTTGGTAATAGCTATGCGATCTGGGGCCACTCCCAAGGAGGCCACTCAGCATTATTTAGTGCCAGTCTGGCATCGAGCTATCTGCCAGAATACCGTCTTGTTGGTACAGCCGCATCGGCTCCAGCAGCACAGCTTGAATCGTTATTAACTCAGCAATTAGATACTGCGGTTTCCTGGCTAATTGGCCCAGAGGTTATTATTTCTTGGCCTGACAATTTTCCAGGTTTAAGCCCCGATCAAGTCCTGACTACTCCCGGAGCCAAGAACTACCAAGCCACTGCTGAGGCCTGCATCAAGGATGTAGCACTTGGAGGTGTCATCAGGGCAAAAATTGGTCAGAAGTTTTTTACCCAATCTCTGATGACGCTACCTGAATGGAAAAGTGTCATCACAAAAGAAACTGCACCAGTGCTGAGCCCCTCGCAGCCCCTATTGGTGGCAGAGAGCCTAACTGACCAGGTAGTACTGCCCAATACTACAGCACAGTATATAAAGCGAGCCTGCCAAGGTGGCTCTAACTTAACTTCGCTCTGGCTTAACAATGTTGGACACATAGCACTGCAGGGCGTAGTAGCTCCAAGTGTCATGAACTGGCTTGGAGATAGATTTGCCAGTAGATCCACAGCCCCAACATGCAACCAGCCCCTACCAATTACCCCAGCCACGAACTAGATAAAGCTCCCCTTCAAAAAAACAGCTGAAGTAAAATATTTTATTTTAGTGTAGAATGTAGGGTATGAATTCAGATATAAATAACATTAGTAACCGAACAATATTTAGAGTGCTACTGATAATACTATTATTTGTGGTTGGTATGTTTTTGGTTATATCAGTTTCTAAGCAATTAGTCTGGCTTGGAATATCATTTTTCTTGGCACTCGCACTCGAACCACCAGTAAATTGGCTTAGCGGCAAGCTACCCAAAAGAAGCCGAGGGCTAGCTGTGCTACTGGTTGTAACTGCGACTCTATCTGTGATTGCATATGTTATAGCGATTTTTGGCCCTCCGTTAGTCAAGCAGTTTAGTGAACTTATCAACAACCTGCCCTCGTACTATAAGGATTTTTTGAGTAGTTCTAACCCGCTCTCAGACTATCTAAATAGTGCAGATATCCCTAAGAGCCTCTCCATAAACGGCCAAAAGATTACTACTTTCTTTACTAGTACAGGCGGGGGAGTGATCAATACCTTTAGCAATATATTTAGCAGTGTACTGGCTTTTTTTACAATCCTAGTCCTGACATTTTTTATGGTTTTAGAGTGGCCAAAATGGCACCGCTTGTTCTGGAAATACCAGGACCCTAGCAAACTAGCCCATCGCAAGAGCCTGTACGGAAAGATGCAAAAAACAGTTAGCGGTTACATCAGCGGAAATCTGCTAACCAGCCTTATAGCTGGCAGTGCAGCAGTGATATTTCTGCTTATACTCAAAAACCCATTTGCTGTTGCCCTCGGATTTACCGTTGCGGTACTAGACTTGATACCGATGTTTGGAGCACTACTGGCCTCAGTAATTGCCATTGCAATCGTGATGGTCTATAACGGCATCACTCCTGCAATTGCTACAGCGATATTCTTCTTTGTTTATCAACAGATCGAAAACAATATCCTACAGCCGATTGTATTTTCTAAAACAGTCAATATTTCGCCACTAGTTGCAGGTATTGCTGCAGTGCTAGGTGCCAGCCTCGGCGGCCTAGTTGGCGCCCTAGTGGCCATACCAATAGCTGCTTCATTGCAGATTTTAGCTAAGGATTACCTCGATCGAAAATATTCAAAAAAATAATAGATAATAAAGAATTTAAATAGTTCTTGAAGTATAATATTGTTATGAGCAAACACGATTTCAATGAAGAAGCGATAAAAAAGCACCTCGAGCTGAAGGGTAAGATAGTTGTTGAGCCAAAGGCTCGAGTGCTGACAGACGAAGATTTGAGTATTTATTATACTCCGGGCGTTGGCGCAGTTTCTAGGGCTTTAGCAAAAGATCCTAGCCGTGCCAAAGAGCTAACTATTAAGTCTGATATGGTAGCAGTTATCTCGGACGGCTCGGCCGTGCTGGGGCTCGGTAATGTTGGGCCAGAGGCTGCTATGCCAGTAATGGAGGGCAAAGCAATGCTACTCAAGCAACTCGCTGGCATCAATGCTTTTCCTATCTGCCTAGACACCCAAGATACTGAAGAGATAATTATGACAATCAAAAACATCGCCCCTGTTTTTGCAGGTATCAACCTCGAAGACATAGCTGCCCCGAAATGCTTTGAGATCGAAACCAGACTTCATGATGAGCTAGATATACCTGTAATTCATGACGACCAGCATGCCACAGCGATTGCCGTAATGGCAGGGCTCATTAATGCTCTAAAGGTTGTTGGCAAAGACAAGTCTGACTGCAAGGCAGTAATTATTGGTTCGGGTGCCGCCGGAATCGGTGTAGCAAAACTGCTACATAAGTGGGGAATAGGCGATATCATCATGATCGATAGTAAGGGCATCATTAGCTCCAGCAGAGAAGCCTTAGACCCGAGCAAGCAAGCCTTACTGGCTATAACCAACAAGTCAGATTTGTCTGGTAATATTCAGGGCGCGCTTAAGGGTAGCGATATAGTGCTAGGTTTATCACAGGCCAACCTGCTTAGCAGTGATGATATTAAGCTCATGAACAAAGATTCGATAGTCTTTGCGATGGCCAACCCGACCCCAGAAATCAACCCCGAGGACGCAATAGCTGGCGGAGCCAAGGTTGTTGCTACTGGGCGCTCAGACTACCCCAACCAAATTAATAATGTATTGGTATTCCCGGGGATGTTTAAGGGTGCAATCCAAACTTCAACGAATTATGTAACCGACGAAATAAAGCTTAAGGCTGCTGATGCGCTGGCCGCCATAGTCGCCAACCCGACACCAGACAATATAATACCTGGAGTATTTGACGTTGGAGTCGTTGACGCAATCGTGGGTGCTTTTAGGCCCTAGGCAGAGTGTTGAGCTAAACTAAGCTTGAGAGGTATCGGCAAATATAGTACAGTAGAGATATTATAAAACCACAAACAATCACCGGAAAAACTAAGTAATGCATTTATCAAAGCAAAACTACCTAAAGGTTCTATTGCCCACCAAAAGGGAAGTATGGATTGTGATTGCCCTGGTCTTTATAGTCTTTTTAACTTTTGAAGCTAATCTGATATTTTTAAGAATTACACAAAATAGTATTTTTACAGACTCTAGGCTGCAAAATAGTTTTGAAAGCCAAATAGACTCTGTTTTTGCTAGCAATAAAGTTATTAATACTGCTACATTAGTAACTTTTTGGGCTGGGGTTGGCCTGGTAGCTTATAGCATAATATGGTCGATATATTCATTTTTTTACGAAGCTAAAAATGAAGCTGAGGTGGCTGGAGAGTTTATAAATCAAGCCAGTAAGCATGAAAAACTCCAGCGAGCTATTGTCCAGGCCGGGCTACTAGCTGGTATTATTGCTCTTGGAATATTGACGCTCAATATAACTGCACCGTACTTTACGAGCCTTTGGACAAACGGCATTTTATTGGCTTCACAAGATTGGCTAATGTCTGCAGTGCAGATATTAGGTGGATTTGTAGGTTTTTGTATTAATTTTTACCTGTTCAAGGTTTTGATAGACTGGATAGAGATACTAGAGTAACCAGCAGTACTGCCGTTGCTGTTACTGGTACTTACGAATAAGCCCTATTAATACACCCTGGATTTTAATTGGTGTACCAGAGTCTACATATATTGGATCCATCGAGGCATTGGCGGGCTGCAGGCGAATTCGGTTGCTTTCTTTGTAGTATCTCTTCAGGGTTGCTTCGCCATTATTGATGAGAGCAACAACAGTATCGCCGTTACTGGGTATTTCTTTTTCCTGGATAACCACATAATCGCCATCGTGTATGCCATCTTCTATCATGCTCTGGCCCTTCACTTGCAGTACATAGGAGTTTTTAGAGCCAACCATGAATGCTGGTACCTCTAGAGTCTCTTTGTGCCCAGAGATTGTCTCTATTGGGCTACCCGCTGCAATCATACCTAGTATGGGCAGTCCAATGCCTGGCTGATTTATGGAAGACTCTACCTCCTCAACGGGTACTAGTGATCTAGCAGAGTTAACGCCTTTTTCTAAAAATCCTTTTTCGACAAGTGTTTCGATATGCTGAGCTACTGTTGCGACAGAATTAAGCTTTAGGCCATTGGCTATTTCACGGTAGCTCGGCGAGTAGCCTTTTTGTTCGATAAAGGTCGTTATAAAATCTAGGGTTTTTCGTTGTTTTTTTGTTAGTGCTGTTTTCATTGGAGCCTCCTGTTATTTATCTTTGTACTCATTGTAGCGAACATAATACGAACTTGTCAATACTTATGCTACATAACTTTTTAGTTATATTTTTACCACCTGTAGATGCCCAGCTTAAGTGTATTACCACCTGGAATGAGGCATTTCTTAAAATAAAGCCTGGCTATCTATTGACAACCACTCTTGCCTGGCATAACCTAGAGAACATAAAGTAAATAAAGGAGGAAATAGAGATATGGCATTTTCACACGAGAATTCAAAAGGACAAACATATTACTTACATTCTAAAGAGGTAACTCTTAAGGGTGGACGACTACAAAGGATTTATTACTTTGGTCGTGAAGCTAAAGAAGCTGCAATCGATGCAATGCCTGATGGCTACATCATTGTGGAAAACCCACGAACCGGACTTCCAATTCTAAAGAAGGGCTAATCCGGACCGCACCACTAAAAGAGCCCTTCGGGGCTCTTTTTTGGTTTTTGTCTCTCTTGAAGTATAATAGTGTCGTGGCAAAGGGCCCGTAGCTCAGCGGTTAGAGCAGTCGGCTCATAACTGATTGGTCGTTGGTTCGAACCCAACCGGGCCCACCATTGTCCTTATAAAAAATGTCCAGCCTATGCTGGGCTTTTTTAATTGCCCCCGCCTTGCCTACCCGCCATAAGAGTTTTACAATCATACTAATGAGCAAACACAAGGTCGATTACAAACATTATGACAAAGACCATCCATATCTGGACACTCTGAGTATTAAAAAGAGAGCTAATTATTATCGTACTCAAAAGATGGCCTTACGCATCGCTTTGGTTTTGTTTTTGGTCTTGGCCGAAGGCATCCTTATGTGGGCCACTGCTGACTCGAGCATTAGTTATAGCCCGCTTCAAAAAGAAGTGTTGGCGATAGCAAAACCACCAATCAAAATTATTAAAACTGAAGCTAAGCGAAGCGACCCACCTCCGCCCCTACTGTCTTGGTCTGATATGTACCTCGTGATACCTAGGCTTTATATTAATGTACCGATTAGCGGCAGTGCTCTGGTGGCTGATGCTGGACTGGTACTGCCACAGGATTTTAATCGGGCTTTCTGGCGCAAGGAAGGAACTAAGCCTGGCGAAACTGGTAGCGTAGTAATGTCTGGGCCATATGGCGATTCGAGCGGAGATAGCGTCACCAGTCTGAACGATAAGATTGTCGTTGGTGATACTATTGAGGTCATATACAAGAACGGCAGTCATGCAGTATATAAGGTTTATCAGATAACAAGCTATAAAGTTGCCGAAGTTCCTCTTAAAGATATTTTTGATAAGTCTGACGGCAAGTATCTTAATCTTCTCACAGGCACTGGTGTACGAAGTGGTTCCGATGGTTCATACGACCAGCGACTAGTGGTCTATGCCAAGCAAGACTAGGTTTTGATAGATAGACAATCAGGGTATAATTAATCAAGAAGGAAGGCTAATTGAACAGAGAAATGAAAAGCAATAAAAAAGAGATATCAATAAAAACCGAGCCGAGCCAAACTCCGGACAATAAAAAAACGATCAACTTGCTGGCGGTGATCTCGCTAATACTGTCATTACCACTAGCTCCGGTCGCGATTGTACTAGCCCTAATCGCCAATAGGCAAATCAAAAATACTGGTCAGCGAGGGCAAGCGCTGGTTTTTGTTGCCATCACGGTATCGATGATAATTATGATTGTGGCGGCTGGTTTCGTGAGCTTTACGATACTAAGCGGTAATAACAAAAAAACTCCCCCTTCGGCCAATACAGCTAAAAGCGTATCAGCCAGCAAAGAATATACTGAGGGAGAAAAAAGGGCCGTAGATAAGGCCAATAACTTTCTAGGTGCGCTATCAAAAAGCGACTACGCTAAGGCCTTCGAAGTTTTTTCGCCCGAGCTAAAGGCCAGTTATAATGATGGGGTAATTGGCTTTCAGAGCGAAACCGAAAAAACCTACGCCAAGATACTCCAGAAGTGGGATATTGTGGACGTACTAAATAGCTCGAGTGAGGATAGGATTAATGTCAAAGGCACCGCTGCATTTGATGGCACCACCACCACTGGAGATTTCGAAATTGGATTTTATAATAACAATGGGGATATTCAGATGTACTCGTGGCGAATATCAGCTGGACAACAAACACTCGGCACCGGAAAGTAGCGAGCAAGAACGCCGTGGCTGTATTTGCTTTAGTAGCAACTCGGGCCAGCACAACTGGACAGAAGTGCCACTAAAAGCATAAAATACAATCAAATGTTTGATAAAAACATCAACCTCAAAATCACAACTAACCAGAAGATATTGGTAGTTAGCGATATACATCTGCAATTACCGCTAACTAACGAACTTAGTATTATCCAGCAGTCCCTAGTAGGGCGCATCAATGAGCTGGCCACCCATAAGCAAGCTATTTTGGTATTAAATGGTGATGTACTAGAGCTCTGGGCGCAATCTGACCAGAGTGTCGAGGATATCATAGCTGGCTACACTGATCTCAAGGCGGCGATTTTGAGCTTCAATAAGAAGCCTGGACACCGAGTAATATATACAGTCGGTAACCATGACGATGTCCTAGCCGTTAGTGCTAGCGATAGAGCAGTAGTTGCCAACCATTGGCGAGCGGAGGTGTGCAATACTTTAAATCTAACTATTGGCCGCAGAACTATAAGAATCGAACACGGCCACGAGAACGATCCCTATAGCAAAACTTCTCCAGCCGGATCCTCGCACGGCAAAAAGCTCGTCCAAAACACCCTGCCGATGCTATTAGAGCGGGTACCAATACTTGTTAGGGGTATTGGTGACGTCGTAGATAGGTCGTTTTTGTCGAGCTTTGTTCTGAGCAACTTGCTATACAGACTGATCCTGCCTTTTTCTGTACCAATAGTTTTATTTTGGGCTATCTACCAAGTCGTGATAAATTCTGACGCTCGCTATGCAGTGGCTACGGCGCTAGTGCTTTTGATGGGCTGGCTGGCTTTTATTGTGCTAGATATTATTATCAGACTTGTCGCCAGGCAAACACTCAGCGGCGGCGGTAGCTACATTAAGGGACTAGATGGGTACCAAAAAGAAGCCAAATTTAACGCCCTAATACTGGGGCATACTCATGATGGTGGGGTCGAGAAGCGCAGGGGCTATATCTACGCCAATAGTGGCTGTAATGATATTATCGCTTTGCCCCGGAAGGGATGGCTGATTATACCAAGGTTTAGTCGCTACATACAGATGAGTGAGGCAACTATTGATTATTCAAAAAAAGAACCAATTAAATACCACCAGCAGATTATTACTTTGGTAAAATAGTACTATGCGTAACTATCTTAGATCGGGCAAATTTATACTGTGGATTGGTCTAGTACTGATTATTGTTTTGTTTACAGTGTTAGCTTCCGAATCTGGTAAAAACTATAACTTGCGCAGTAAATCTGACGAACTAGAAGACCAGATAGCACGACTAGAAGGCCAGATAGAAGATTTGGGCTACAAGATTACCTACTATAAGACCGATGCCTATAAGGAGCGCTTGGCACGCGAAAAGCTAAACGTTGCGGCTGCAGGCGAATCGGTGATTGTAATTAAAGACAGTCAGGCTAAGCCAACCGATGTTGCGAAGCAATCTACTCTGGTGCTCAAGACCGACGCCCAGCTGCTAGCGGAGAAGTCCAATTTTGATCAGTGGCGTGATTTTTTGTTTGGTAATTAATTTTTATTAAAAAAACCCCAGTTAGGGGCTTTTTTAATGGTGGCTGGAGGAGGATTTGAACCTCCGACCTCAGGCTTATGAGTCCCGCGCTCTAACCAACTGAGCTACCCAGCCTCGTCGAACTATTGCTTAAGTTTACGTAAAATTAGTATAAACTAATTTACTTCAACTATAGCAACAGTTCTCCTCTCGATTTATGAAACAGGCTTGGGGTCTTGGTTTCATAAATCGTTTAAGAAAAACAGATTGTCTTCCTCTCGATGTAACAAACAGCCTAACGGCTTGGTTTGTTCCATCGTGGAAGAAAAAATCTCTAATCTTCTGATGATTTTAACAAGTTTTGCTACGGTTTCTGTAAACACATTATAGATGTATTCGGCATAAACTGCACTAAATTAGCTGCGCTTCAAAAAATAATCGGGTTTGAAGCCTCACACTACGTGATTTTTTAACAAAAAGGCCTGCGTTTTTAGGGCAGCCTTGATGATAATTGCTTTGGTAGCGGGGGCAGGATTCGAACCTGCGACCTCCAGGTTATGAGCCTGACGAGCTACCGGACTGCTCTACCCCGCGTCAAGTAAGACATATTGTACCTCTTATCTGTAAAATGGTCAATATAGACCTTTATAAAGAAGCATATTACATCTACAATAGTACTATGCTTAATAATCTGCATAAACATTTGCAACAAACCGATCTTTTGCCCGCAGGCAGTAAGCTACTGCTGGCAGTTTCGGGTGGAGTCGACTCAGTAAGTTTATTGCATCTTATTCACAACCTAAAAGATATCTATGGGTGGGATGTTTCAGTGGCGCACTATAATCACGGCGCCAGGCCTGATGCTTAC